>OJLB01000043.1_pt1 | contig 94522 bp, 91 predicted proteins | sample 1596861 | NCBI WGS metagenome assembly OJLB01 (sample SAMEA3904681, study PRJEB24821) | metagenome | biome: Builtin; feature: hospital; material: surface | place: USA | collected 2013-06-06
TACGAGATCATGCCTAGTCTCGTGGGCTCGGAGATGTGTATAAGAGACAGACTCTCATTAAAATTACTTACTTTTGTAAAATCTTATATCTGAAACAGAACCAATAAGCTATATTGAAAATGAAATATAAACGTATTTTGCTCAAACTCAGCGGGGAAGCCCTTATGGGAAGTCGCCAATACGGCATAGACCCTGCACGCCTAAAAGAGTATGCTACCGAAATAAAAGAAGTGGTAGCTATGGGAGTAGAAGTGGCTATCGTTATCGGCGGTGGCAATATTTTTCGCGGCGTAGCTGGCGCTAGCAATGGTATGGATAGAGTACAAGGCGACTATATGGGTATGCTCGCTACTGTTATCAACTCGCTCGCCCTACAAAGTGCCTTAGAAGATGAAGGTATCTTTACTCGCCTACAAACGGCTATTAAAATGGAAGCGATGGCCGAACCTTTTATCAAACGTCGCGCTGTACGTCACTTAGAAAAAGGACGCGTGGTTATCTTTGGGGCAGGAACTGGTAATCCTTATTTTACAACCGATTCGGCTGCTGTACTTCGCGCTATTGAAATCAATGCAGATGTAATTCTGAAAGGTACTCGTGTAGATGGTATCTATACTGCTGACCCTGAGAAAGACCCTAAGGCTGTGAAGTTTGACCATATTTCTTTCAACGATTGTATCGATAAGAACCTGAAAGTGATGGATATGACGGCTTTTACTCTTAGCCAAGAGAACCATTTGCCTATTATTGTATTTGATATGAACAAAAAAGGCAATCTCGCTAAAGTAGTAGCAGGGGAAAATGTAGGAACCGTAGTTAATGATTAATGATTAATGGTTAATGATTAATGGTTAATGATTAATGGTTAATGGTTAATGATTGATGGTTAATGGTTAATGGTTAATGATTGATGATTAATGGTTAATGATTGATGGTTAATGATTAATGGTTAGATTTTGATATAAACTTTGGCAAAGTTTATAATTGCTTGTCGTGCTACGACCTTTGGCAAAGTGTAGTGATAAGTAACTCGGAGCCCCTTATAAAACTCCAAGCCCTCTGAGTTTTTCATCATTCTCTAACAAGTAACAACAAATAAACAATATGTTAAAAGACATTTTAGATTTTAGAAGGGCGATACGTTATTACGCTCCTACGCCTATTAGTGAAGAGAAGGTGCGGGAGTGCCTTAAATTGGCTACTCTGGCTCCTACCACGTATAATATGCAGTTGTATGAAGTTTATCACATCACCGATAAGGAACTACTCAAAAAACTGGGACACGCTTGCCTTGACCAGCAAACGGCTACTACAGCACAGCAAATGGTAGTATTCGTTGCCCGACAAGACAAACACCGTCTGCACGCCAAGAAGGTTCTAGAGTTTGAACGCGGTAATATACAGCGCAATAGTCCGCCAGAGAAACAAGCCAAGCGCATCAAGGAACAAGAGAAGTTTTACAACCAGCTGATGCCTTTTCTCTTTAGCAGGTGTTTTGGTCTTTTGGGTCTTTTGCGCAAGACTTTTGGGGTAGTTAGCAGTTGGTTTCACCCTATGATGCAACTCGTTTCTGAAAGTGATATGCGGGTGAATGTACACAAGAGTTGCGGATTGGTAGCGCAAACCTTTATGCTGGCAATGGCAGAAGCAGGCTATGACACCTGTCCTATAGAAGGCTTTGATAGCCGACGCGTAAAAAAGATATTACACCTGCCTTATGGAGCAGAAGTGAATATGCTCGTATCTTGCGGACTGCGTGAAGATCAAGGCATTAGGGGAGAACGCTTTAGACTGCCTTTTGAAGAAATATACAAGAAGAAATAAAGACAATGATTAATGGTTAATGGTTAATGATTAAAATGATTAATGGAAGTATTATTCAATTGGTGTTGTGAAGTAATGCAATCATTGGCAAATTTCACAGGGTTTACCTATAAAGAAGTGAATGCTATTGTCTTTATTTTTCTAATGCCTATGGTAAATATTGCTCTTTTGCTACTTTTTGTAGTTAAATACATACAATACAGAGAGAAAAAGCGCTTTATTAAAGAATTAGAAGCACAATGCTAATGGAACAAAATCTATTACATAGATGTTTTGACCTTGCAGTGGAAGGCTTGTATTTATTAGCAGATTCTTTTGGAACTACTTATGAAGCAGTGAACATCTATTTGTTTGTGATTATACAACCATTATTGACAATTTTATTGATTGTAGGTATTTTCTTCTTTTATAAGAAGAACAATAATCTACAAATGAAAATTAAAAAGTTATTATCTAATAAAACTAATACTAATAAATAAAACAATATACAATGAACGAAGAAATTAATATTATCTTAGACACTACAAACGAGGCGATGCAAGAGGCGTTGCAACACTTGGACAAGGCTTTGGGCAATATTCGCGCAGGTAAGGCAAGTCCGCAAATGTTAGGCAGCGTAATGGTAGATTACTACGGTGCTCAAACGCCTCTGAGCCAAGTAGCTAACGTAGCTGCTCCGGACTCGCGCACCATCACTATACAGCCTTGGGAAAAGAAAATGATTCAACCTATTGAGAAAGCTATTCAGATAGCTAACTTAGGCTTCAACCCTATGAATAACGGTGAAATGGTGATTATCAGCGTTCCCCCATTGACTGAAGAGCGCCGTAAAGAGCTGGTAAAGCAAGCTAAAGGAGAAGGTGAAGATGCTAAAATAAGTGTACGCAACGCTCGCCAAGAAGCTAATAAAGAGATTAAAAAGGTAGAAACCTCTGACGACATCAAGAAAGATGCTGAAGAACGCGTACAAAAACTCACCGATAAATACATCAAAAAAGTAGAAGAAGTATTAGCCGCTAAGGAAGCTGAGATATTAAAAGTATGACAAATACCGAACAAGTAAAAGACTTAATGAATCGCCTGGGTGCGTTAAGGAGGTATCTTTGACGTAGATGCCAAACGTATAGAAATAAGCAACGAAGAAGAAAAAACCTTTGCTCCGGACTTCTGGGATAACGCTAAAGAAGCCGAGAAGATAATGCGCGAACTGCGCGTAAAGAAAAAATGGGTGGAAGATTATGAAGAAGCAGAAAGCCTTACCTCAGATGTAGAGGTAATGTTGGAGTTTTTGAAAGATGGCGAAGCCTCTGTTGAGGAGGTGGATCATCAATACACCCAAGCCCTACATGCTATTGAGGCATTAGAGTTCCGCAATATGCTCTCTGACGAAGGTGATGCGATGAGTGCTGTACTACAAATTACAGCAGGAGCGGGTGGTACTGAAAGTTGTGACTGGGCATCGATGTTACTGCGTATGTACACTATGTGGTGCAACAACCAAAAATATAAGGTGAAAACACTCAACTTTCAAGAAGGCGATGTTGCTGGAGTAAAAACAGTAACCATAGAGATTGAAGGTGAATATGCTTTTGGTTACCTAAAAGGGGAAAATGGTGTTCACCGCTTAGTGCGTATTTCACCTTTCGACAGTAATGCTAAACGGCATACCTCTTTTGCTTCGGTGTATGTATATCCGTTAGCCGATGATACTATTGAAATAGAAATCAATCCTGCTGATATTACTTTTGAGACAATGCGCTCGAGTGGTGCAGGTGGTCAGAACGTAAACAAGGTAGAAACTGCCGTACGACTACGCCACCACCCTACAGGTATTATCATTGAGAACTCAGAAACACGTAGTCAGTTAGACAACAAAAACAAAGCTCTGCAATTGCTCAAATCGCAGTTGTATGAAATAGAGCTAAAGAAACGTCAAGCTAAGCGTGATGAGATAGAAGCTGGAAAGATGAAAATAGAATGGGGTTCGCAGATACGCAACTATGTAATGCACCCTTATAAGCTGGTGAAAGACGTGCGCACAGGTTACGAATCGACTGATGTTGATAGCGTAATGAACGGTGAATTAGATGACTTTCTAAAAGCTTATCTTATGCTGATGGGGCAAAGTAATACTAATGAGCAATAAAAAAAGATGCGAGAAGCTATAATGCTTCTCGCATCTTTTTTATTTATTCACTATTATAGACTAAAAGCCTAATATTAACTTCGCTATAAAGAAGTAAATTAGAATACCCAACACATCATTGCTAGTAGTAATAAAGGGTCCTGTTGCTACCGCAGGGTCTATACCGCGTTTGTGTAATAATATAGGTATGAAAGTGCCTATTACTGCTGCATTTACTATCACTGTTACAAGGGCAATCGCTACGGTGATACTCACTAAATACTCCGCTTTAAAAGCAAAATGGCTTACTAATATCACAATACCTGCGATAGTACCTCCGTTGATAAGCCCTAAGAGAAACTCTTTTAGTAATCGCTTAATAATCTCACCATCAATTGAGTTGTTTGCTAAGCCTTGTACTACTATCGCTGAAGATTGTACCCCTACATTCCCAGCAGTAGCCTGAATAAGCGGAATGAATATCAGCAATATTGGGTATATATTCATCGTATCTTGAAATCCATTGATGATACTCGCTGCTCCAAGTCCGCCAAACATACCGATAAGCAACCAAGGTAAGCGCGCTTTAGTAAGTTTCCAAACACTGTCGTCAGCTTCTACATCGTGGGTGATACCCGCCGCTAATTGGTAGTCTTTTTCAGCCTCTTCTTTTATCACGTCTACCACGTCATCAATGGTAATGCGCCCTACAAGGCGTTTCATCTCATCTACTACCGGTATTGCCTCGAGGTCGTACTTACTCATTATATGAGCGACCTCTTCAGCGGTATCAGTAACATATACATAATCTACTTTGGGGATATAAATATCTTTCACCTCAGAGCGGGTAGAAGTAGTAAGCAGGTCTTTGAGTGAAAGTCGCCCTTTTAGTACATCATTATCATCTACTACATATATTGAATGTACCCGTGTAACATTGGCTGCCTGCTCTCGCATCTCCTTCACACACTTGAGCACATTCCAATTCTCATTTACCTTGACTAACTCTTTCGCCATTAACCCCCCTGCCGTATGCTCGTCATAGCGTAGCAAATCGACAATGTCTTTAGCGTGCTCTACGTCTTCTATATACGAGATAACTTCTGTTTTTCGCTCTTCAGGTAGTTCAGAAATGATATCCACCGCGTCATCGGTATCAAGCTCTAATATCTCATCAGCAATCTCTTTAGCCGAAAGGTGCTCTAATATTTTATCGCGATAATCATCGTCTAACTCTGTCAGTACATCTGAAGTTTTCTGAGCATCAATAAGACGAATGATATATACACCTTCCTCAATATCCAATTCGTGAATAACTTCAGCTATATCGGCATAGTGCAAGTCGCTTAAGAGCGTTGTTAGCTCTTTATTTTTCTTTTCTTCAATGAGCTGTTGTATTTGCTCAATGAGTGCGTCTGTTATCTTAAAAGTTGCCATAGTTCTTTTACCATCAGTAATTATTGTTCTTTCCGACTAATTTCTTTAGTGATAAACACAAAGTCCTGCCAAGGCAATTGCTCTGGGCGTTTGTCGAAAATACTATTTTTCTTTAGGGATTCGTTAGTTAGTAGAGGTTTTAAACTATTTCTGAGGGTTTTGCGCCGCTGATTAAAAGCAGTTTTCACAATAGTGAAGAAGAGAGCCTCATCACAGTCTAAATGATAATTAGGCTTGCGCACTAAGCGTAGCACTCCGCTCTTTACTTTAGGTGGCGGATTAAAGACCCCTTCGGAAACAGTAAATAGATAAGTTGCTTCATAGAAAGCTTGTACTAAAACTGATAGTATGCCATAGGTCTTGCTTCCTTCACGTTCACAAATACGTTCACCAACTTCTTTCTGAAACATACCGCTAAATTCTGGCACATAATCTCTAAGTTCAAGCAACTTAAATACTATTTGAGTAGATATATTATAAGGGAAGTTGCCTATAATAGCAAAAGGTTCTCGCAAATAGCCTGCTATATCGTACTTTAAAAAGTCATCTGCTATTATTTTCCCTCTCAACTCAGGATAATGAGCTTCTAAATAAGCCACCGACTCCTTATCTATCTCTACAACATATACTTCTGTATCTTTTTTGAGTAAGAATTGCGTAAGAACGCCCATACCTGCCCCTATTTCCACTACTTTTTTGTAGTTTACCAATGATAAGGTATCAGCTATTTTCTGTGCTATATTCAAATCCTTTAGGAAGTGCTGCCCTAAATGTTTTTTTGCTTTTACTAATTCCATAAACTAACTTCTTACTTTTCTGAGTAATAAAATGGCGAGGGTTAGAAAAATAAGATTAGGTATCAATACTGCCATTAGAGGTGAAAGCCCTCCTGAAGTCTGTGCTAAAGTACCAAATACTCGGTCGAAGAATACAAAGGTAAAGCCTACGACTACTCCTACCATTAGGTTAATACCCATACCTCCTCGCTTTTTTACTGACGATACTGCTACCCCTATCAGTGTAAGGATAAAAGCAGTAGTTATTGCCCCCCAACGCCTATATTTTACCAATAAATACATATTAAGGTTAGGAGAGCCTTTCATTCGCTCACGCTCAATAAACTTATCTAGTTCGAAAAGGTTCTTATTCTCTGCGGTATACTCCATCGGCATTAGGTCGTCTATTTTAAACTTGAAGATGGTATCTAGTTGCTCTTTACGCTCTATTATATCATCGGCTGCCCCTATCTTGCGCTTTGAGTAGTTTGTCAGTCGGTAAGTTTGAGTACTATCAATCCACTGTATGGTCTCTGCGTTTATCTTTTCAGTCATTCTGATGCCATCGAAATGCTCTACCGAAAAGTTATACCCGCGCTTGTCTTCGTAATTAAACGAACTTACATACAGATAATCATTATCTGTAAACTGATTGTATAGGTCGCTTACACTCTCTACCTTTGATGAACGTATATACTTATTCCAAAAATCATTATAGACGGTACTAGCGGCTGGTACTATAAACATCCCCATAAAAAACACTATTATTGAAATAATTGTAGCTCCTATTATATAAGGACGTAAAAAGCGCATATATGATACTCCCGAACTCTGTATAGCTATAATTTCGGTATTATTTGCTAATTTAGAGGTAAACCAGATGATAGAGAGAAAAAGCAAGATAGGAAATAATATATTGGCAAAATAGCCAATAAAACTAACATAATACAGTAGTATTTCGTTCATTGGCGCTTTTTTCTGTATCATTTTATCTACTTTTTCTGATAAATCTACTATTATCCCTATGGGAATAAAAAGCACTATCATCATAAAGAAGGTAAGCAAATATCGCTTGAGTATGTACCAGTCAAGTATTTTCATATTTTTGTTAGATTTTAAAGACGATTCGACATATCATTCACCATTTTTGTCTTCCATTGGCTGAAAGTACCTGCTATTATTTGTCTGCGAGCCTCTCTCACTAACCACAAATAAAACCCTAAGTTGTGTATAGAGGCTATTTGTTTGCCTAAAAACTCATTAGCAGCAAACAGATGTCGTAAGTAGGCTTTAGTGTAGTATGTATCTACATAAGTATGTCCATCAGGGTCAAGAGGCGAAAAGTCGTCTTCCCACTTTTTATTTTTGATATTGATAATCCCTTTTGAAGTGAAGAGCATACCATTACGGGCATTGCGTGTAGGCATCACACAGTCCATCATATCTACTCCTAAGGCGATATTTTCTAATATATTGATAGGAGTACCTACCCCCATTAGGTAACGGGGTTTATCTTTAGGCAGTATATCGCATACTAGCTCAGTCATCTCATACATTTGCTCTACAGGCTCTCCTACTGATAGTCCGCCTATCGCATTACCATCAGCCCCTTTGCTAGCTATATACTCTGCCGATTGTATACGAAGGTCTTTATATACAGACCCTTGTACAATAGGGAATAAGCTCTGCTCATAGCCATATTTAGGAGGCACTTTTTCTAAGTGTGCTATACAGCGGTCAAGCCAGCGATGGGTAAGGTGCATTGAGCGTTTAGCATAGCCGTATTCGCAAGGATAAGGAGTACATTCATCAAAAGCCATCATTATATCAGCCCCTATACTACGCTCTATTTCCATCACATTTTCAGGTGAAAAGAAGTGATACGAACCATCTATATGGCTCTTAAACTTCACCCCTTCTTCTTTTATCTTGCGGTTAGCTGCCAACGAATATACCTGATAACCACCACTATCGGTAAGTATATTCCTATCCCAGTTAATAAACTTATGCAAGCCCCCTGCTTTCTCAAGTATAGGCATTTGCGGACGTAAATAAAGGTGATACGTATTACCTAAGATAATATCGGCATTGATATCTTCTTTCAGCTCACGTTGGTGTACTCCTTTTACGCTCCCTACGGTGCCTACAGGCATAAAGATAGGCGTCTCAATTACTCCGTGCGCTGTAGTAATTTTACCAGCACGGGCTTTTGTAAGTTCATCTGTTTTTAGTATGTCAAAATTCATAGAAGTCTATTATGAGGGCGCAAAGGTACGAAACAATTATCAATTTACAATTAACAAGTTGCATTTTGCCTTACAGAAGTTGAGTAAGGGCATATATGAGTAGGCCTACTAAGCCTCCTACCAAAGTACCATTGATTCTGATAAACTGCAAGTCTTTACCGACTTCCAATTCTAATTTTTCGCTTAGCTCCTTGCCTTCCCAGTTTTCTACTGTACTGCTTATAAGTCTGCCCACTTCTTCTTTGTTTTTCAGCACAAACTGATAGGCAGTCTTCTGTACCCAAGCATCTATCTGGCGCTGTAGTTGAACATTAGAGCGCAATTCGTCAGTGAGGGCTGCTACAGAGGTTTGTAGTATTTTAGCTATTTGGGGCTGCCATTCGGGGGTATTGAGTCGGTCAGCAAACTCATATAGTTGTGCCGTAAGGTTGGCACGCATAGGGTGAGTAGTATCTGCTGCTATTTTTTGCAATAGATTATAGAGTCCTTCACTCACTTTTCGGCTTATCCCCTCTCTGATGAAAGGAGGTATCAAAGCAGGAAACTGCCCGTCCATTTCTCTCTGTATAACCTCCTGATTTTCGTTTATATAAGCAGCTATTTTCTCAAATAATTTAGAAAGCAATCCTTGGTGCTTACCTTCATCTAAAAGTTTGATGAGCAACTCACTTGCCTTAGCTGTAAGTGGACTCTCTTTTACTAAAGAAGTTACTTTATAAGAGGTTGTTTCTTTTGAAAGCCATTCTATAATAAAGGTTGATATTTTTATATCTGTTATATATGGACGTATTTGCTTAGGTTTCAAAAAGTTATCTACTACAAAATCACCCAGATTCTCTCCTATATCATTCTTCCTTGCTTCTATTAAGTTGGTATGCGGAATATTCAGCCCCATAGGTTTGTGAAAAAGTGCTGTTACAGCAAACCAATCAGCAAGAGCTCCTACCATAGCTGCTTCAGCAAAAGCTTTTATATAGCCTATCCATACAAATTCAGGTGACTTTTTCTGCCAATACACCATTGTTATATAGACAATTAGCATCAGCAAGAAAAGCCCCGTTGCAATATTTTTATGTCGTTGTAATTTCTGTTGTTTATTCATCTGATAAAAAATAGGGTTTTAGGAAAAAAGCACCTAAAACCCTAATAAGTTCTTACTTGTTGTACACTGATTCTTTTTTGAAGTGTTTAGCCAACAAATAGTAAACCACAGCTCTGTGTTTGTTTCTATTCGATTTTCCGTACTTCTCGATTACTGCTTCTATAGCCTTATCTAATTCAGGACCATCTGTTAAACCTAATTTCTTAATCAAGAAATTTTGTTTCACTCGGTCTAACTCTGTTTGGTCTGAACCTGATACTTTTGAAGCATCATCGTTGTAGATTGAAGGGCCTAAACCTACAGTTACTTTTGTTAGGAACTCTACATCAGGGTTCGCTTCACCACATTTTTCTTTCAAATCTTGGGTGTACACTGCAATTAGTTCATCACGTTTGCTCATAATTTCTTATGTTTTTATAATTATTTTGTAAAGGTACTCATTTTTTCAGATACTCAAAATATTTTAACAAAACTTTATCATTTATTTTTCTTGGTGTATGTATTTCCAATAGCTTTGGAGCGTGGTCATCAGTGAAAATAGCACGCAATCCTTTCTGCAAATCGCTGTAATTATTAGCCTGATAATAGGTTATACCATACATCTTGCACAAGTGTTCTGCCGTGAGTTTATGCGGCGTTTCAAAAAAATACTCAAAGTTAGGGTCTGAAGTATCTCCTGGTAATATTCTAAAGATACCTCCCCCCTCATTATTCAGTAGTATAATGCGAAAGTTCTTAGGTATATACTTGTTCCACAGGGCATTACTATCATAGAAAAAGCTTAAATCACCTGTTACAAACACTGTTGGTGCTCCTGAGGCTACTGCTGCTCCTATGGCGGTAGAGGTGCTACCATCTATCCCACTCGTACCCCTATTGCAGTAGACTTTCCAAGTAGGGTCTGACTTCATCAGCTGTGCATAACGTATAGCAGAACTATTGCTTATCTGCACCATATAGTGTTTGGGGATAGTGTTAAATAGCTCAGCATATACTTTAAAGTCCGAAAAAGGAGTGTCATTCTGATACTCTAAGTGTTTTCGCTGTATCTCGTTCTTTATTTCTAACCATTTTTTCTGATAATCTGAAGGCACACTTAACAAATAATGTCCTATTTTCTTCAGAAATGTATTAATATCACTCTTAAAGTGAGCTGTTAAGCAGAAATAAGAGTCATATCCTTTGTACAAATCAACATTGTAGTGATAAGAGGGCTGAAAAGTTCGCAAAAACTGTTTTATTTTCTTTGAGACTACCAAACCCCCAAAAGTCAGCAGCAAGTCAGGTCGCAAAGCTTCTTTCAGTGTAGGGTCTTTCTCAGTATAAGTCAGTAGTTTATCTATGCAGGGTATAAAGTGAGGGTCGTGCAGGTTAGAGGTGGTCTCGGTCAATACTAATACTGAAGGGTCTTGCGCAAGCCTTTGCACATAGTCAGCCTCCACGCTATTAGGGGGCAAAACCCCTACTAATATCATCTTCTTAGCTGCTGTATTCCATCGTTTTACAAAAGTGATTGCTGCGGCATCATCTAAAACAATGTCTGTAGGGGGCAGCGGCTGATTCTCAAAAGTATATCGTTCTTCTGTGGTGAGATATAAAGGTTCTTCAAAAGGTACATTGATGTGTACAGGGGCTTGCTGTGCTATAGCGGTATTGAGAGCGGTATTTAGTTCATAAAAATTACTCTTATCACTATGAGGTGTATCCGATAGGTTAGCGTTATAAGCACTATGATTAGCCAATACGTTTGCCTGACGAATGGTCTGCCCATCACCTATATCTACCTTATTAGAAGGGCGGTCTGCCGAAATCACTACTAGCGGAATATCGCTATAGAAAGCCTCTGCAAAAGCCGGATAATAGTTCAGCAGTGCCGACCCCGAAGTACAAACTACTGCCACTGGTTGCCGCAGTTGCTGTGCCATACCTAAGGCAAAGAAAGCCGCACATCGCTCATCTACTATACTATAACAAGAAAAATAGGGGTCGTTACTAAAGCCTATCGTCAGAGGGGCATTACGCGAACCAGGCGATATAACAATATGTTTTATTTGCTTGGCTTTGCAAGCCTCTATCACTTGTTGTGCCAATTTTATCTGCGGTCTCTTCATTCTATTCTGTTAGCTTGTTTTTCTGTTGGTAATACTCATAAAGGGCTACTTGCGAGCGCTGTGCCGGTAGCGTATGAGGGCGGTAATGATTGTCTTGAGCTTGGTCTATTACTCTGGCTTTCACATTGTCAGCCCAACTAATTTCAAAGGTATCTATCAGCTCTTGCTTTATAGTTTCGTCATAAATAGGGCAACCTACCTCTACTCTAAAAGAGATATTGCGCGTCATCCAATCAGCTGACGAGATGTACACTTTAGGATTGCCATTATTGCCAAATATAAACAAGCGAGGGTGCTCTAAGAATTTATCTACTATACTGATTACCTCTATATTCTCACTCATTCCCTCTATACCAGGCACTAAGCAACAGATGCCGCGTACAATCATTTGTATCTTCACCCCTGCCCTACTGGCTTCATACAGCTTATCTATCATCTTATAGCTGGTTATATTATTCATTTTCAGCTTTATATAGGCTTCCTTACCAGCTTTAGCATTCTTTATCTCTTCGTCTATTAGCTGTTTAAGTATCTTTTTAGTATAGTGGGGCGATACTATTAAGTGTTTGTATTTCTGTATGTTGTAATTAGTTTCAAAGAAGTTAAACACTTTATTTACTTCCTTTAGTATATCCTGATTAGCAGTAAAAAGAGTATAATCGGTATAGACTTTAGCAGTACTTTCGTTAAAGTTTCCGGTACTGATAAAGCCATATCGTTTGATGCCCTTACCCTCTTCGCGTTCTATCACACATATCTTGCTATGCACTTTTAGTCCGCGTACTCCAAAGATAAGCTTCACCCCTTCTGCTTTCAGCTGCTCTGCATATCTTATGTTCGATTCTTCATCAAATCGGGCTTGCAACTCTATTTGCACTGTTACTTTCTTGCCATTTTTCACCGCATTGATAAGCGAATTGACCACTTGCGAGTTTTTAGCTAAGCGATAAATCGTTATCTTCACTGACTTTACTTTGGGGTCGAGAGCTGCCTCCCTCAAAAACCATATTATATTCGAAAAAGTATGATAAGGGGTGAACTGTAGATAATCCTTCTCTGCTATTTTCTTCAACAAGCTCTCCTCCGAAGTGAGTCCCTTCACCGGTAGCGGGTGTATAGGTGCATAGGTTAGGTCAGTACGCCCTAAGCTGGGGAAGCTCATATAGTCACGGCGGTTGTGATAGCGCCCCCCTGGTATCACACTGTCGGTATTAACAATACCCATCTTCTCAATGAGGAAATGCAACGTATCCTTATCTATCGTCTTGTCGTATACGAAGCGTACTGGGGCTCCTTTTCGCCTATCTTCTACACTGCTTGAGATTTTCTCCACAAAACTCTTGCTCAAATCATCATCTATGTCTAACTCGGCATCACGAGTGATTTTTATCATATTAGCCGAAAGCGATTCGTAGTTGAAAATGCTGAATATCAGATGTAAGCAAAAACGTATCACATCATCTAACATTATGATATAGTGCTTATCACCTACCTGTGGGAGCTCTATAAAGCGATTGAGTGTAGTGGGCAACTCTATCAGGGCATACTGTATTTTTTCTTTATAAGCCTTTGATGAAAAGAATTTTTGTACCCCTGAGGCTTTTTCATCTTCTTTCAGCGTCATTTTCACTGCCAAATACGCCACATCGTCCTTCAGCTGCGGAAACTTCTCTAAATCGTTGAGGATAATAGTAAAAAGCGCCGGACGTACCTTATCATAAAAATACGTATTTACAAAGGCTTCGTGCTCTGGTAGCAGAGTTTTTTCATTCACGATGAATATCTGCTCTTTCTCTAATTCCTCAGTAATAGTGTTGATAATGCTTAGGCTTTCGTCTTGCAGCTGTATCACTTCCTTAGTGATTTCTTCTAATAGCTCTTTAGCGTGTACGCCAAGCTCTTTGTCCGAAGACTCGTTCATAGCCACACGCTTCACCGTAGCATAGCGTACCTTGAAAAATTCGTCTAAGTTATTAGAGAAAATACCAGCAAACCTGAGCCGCTCTAAGAGAGGCACTTTTTCATCGGCTGCCTCTTGTAGCACTCTGGCATTAAATTTTAGCCAACTAAGCTCTCTATTTACATACGTATTTTTTGTTTTCATTTTAGTTCATTTTTAGCCACTTCCACACTTCTTTATAAGTAGGCTTTTTACCATACATAAGTATACCGATGCGGTATATTTTCGAAGCTATTTTTATTACCAAAAAGAAAGTGATATAAAGTAGTAGTAAAGAAATTAATACTTCCCACCACGCTACCCCAAAGGGGATACGCATCAGCATTACTACAGGCGAGGTAAGTGGTATGTACGAAAATACTACTGAAATCGTACCGTGCGGTTCTTCTATCACCGAAAACATTCCTACATAGAAGGCTAACATCAGCGGAATGAGTATCGGCATCAAAAACTGCTGTGTATCAGTCTCGTTATCTACCATCGCTCCTACCATAGCATACAGCGAACTGTACAACAGATACCCTCCTACAAAAAATAATAGAAATACACCTGAAGTTTCCAAAAATGGAAAATGGTAGAGAGCTGCTATAATATTACTTATTTCAGAGTGAGACTCTGTAGCTACCATTGCTTGGGTAGCTGTAGGAGTATCTACCTGAAAGAGTGAAGGCGCTAAGGCAAATAGTACCCCTCCTATTACCAACCATATAGCAAATTGTGTGAGTCCTGCCAATGAAGTGCCTATAATCTTACCTAACATCAGCTGAAAAGGTTTTACTGATGATATGATAATTTCTACAATGCGGTTCGTCTTTTCTTCTATCACACTACGCATTATCATATTGCCATAAATGATGATAAACATAAATATCAGATAGCCCGCTACTCCACCTATTGCAATTTTCATCACATTGTCAAACTCTGAAGTCTTTTCACCTGTAAAGTTTTCCATTTGTAGGGTTATTTTCGTGCGAGCACTGTCTATTTCTGCCTTATCAATTCCTTTTTGGGTAAGGTTATACTGAAAAAGAGTCTTTTCAAGTGGGCCAGTAAGCTCATTTACTAACGATAGCGAAGGCGATTCTTCACTATAGAAAGCCTTTTGAGCAGTCTCTTCCTTAGGTATATACAGCAATCCGTATTTGCTTGTTTCTAATACCTCTGCACGCGCCTCTTGTAGGGTTTTATCTTTCAAATACTCATAGTGTATTGTCTCAGTATCAGTAAAAGTAGTACCAAAAAGTCCGCTCTCGTCCAAAATAAGAATATCTTTAGCATTGCTCTTGCTATTTACATCGGTCAGAAAACCAATTATCAAGGCAAAAGCTACTACTATTAGCGGACTTACAAAGGTCATTATTATAAACGACTTATTGCGTATCTTATTCAGGTATTCTCTCTCTATTATAATTCTCAAATGTTTCATAATCTACCAATTTACTAATTTGCTAATTTACCACACGCACGCATAAATATCTCGTTAGCTGTAGGGATAGCCTCTACAAAATGCGTTACCTCTCCTTGCGTGCTAAGGTATTGCAATAAGTCGTTAGCGCTCTGTCCCTCTTTTTTCTGTATGTTTAGTTTCAGTTCATCATACAAGGTTCTAAAGGAAGCTTCTTGTACGGTATATTTATCTTGCAACTCACTCAATACAACTGCTTTTTGCTCGTCAGCTACTTTCAGTCCCACCTCATAAGTATTGTTTTTAAATGCCCTTTTTATATCATTTAAATTACCGTCTAATATCTTATGCGATTGATTGATAAGCGCTATATGGTCGCAAAGTTCCTCTACCGACTCCATTCGGTGGGTAGAAAAGATAATGGTAGCCCCTTGTTCGCGCAAGTAGAGTATTTCATCTTTGATGATATTAGCACTAATAGGGTCGAAACCACTAAAAGGCTCATCAAAAATAAGCAATTTAGGTTTGTGTAGCACCGTTACTAAAAACTGTATTTTCTGAGCCATACCCTTAGAGAGCTCTTGCACTTTCTTGTGCCACCAATCGCCTATTTGCAGGCGGTCGAACCAAAATTTGAGCTGTTTTTTAGCCTCCTCTTTGCTCAGTCCTTTCAGTTGAGCCAAGTACAACGCCTGCTCGCCTACTTTCATCGATTTGTACAAACCGCGTTCTTCGGGCAGATAGCCTATTTGGGCAGTGTGTTTAGGTTGCAACAGTTCGCCGTCAAACCACACCTCTCCAGCATCAGGCAGTACAATTTGGTTAATAATGCGTATAAGCGAAGTTTTTCCTGCCCCATTAGGTCCTAGCAAGCCAAAGATACTCCCTTTAGGCACCTCCATCGACACCGCATCTAATGCCGTGTGCTCACCGTATTTTTTACAGATATTTTCTATTCTAAGCATCTTAAAACAATGGTTAATGTTTAATTATCAAAGGTTTTATTTTTCAACCGCAAATATACAACTTTTCTTTTATTTATTCATTACTTGTACAAGTTTTTTTATTACCTACTTCATCATTATTGTATCGTTCTTACTAATTTACAAATTGGCAAATCAACCAATAAAAAAAGTCGTTACTTCCCAGCAACGACTTTTCCTCATTAAAACAAAAAATTATGAAAAAAACTAAATTACTTCTCTTTTTCCATCTTGTCTTTCAACTCTTGAAGCGCTTCAAGGTCTCCAAGTGTTGATTTTTCGACAGGAGCTGATACTGTATTATTAGCTGCTTCTTTAGCTATTTTCTCTTCTTCTTCTTTGAAGATAGCTGTGTGCGAAGCTACTACACGTTTAAATTCTTTGTTAAATTCAATGATTTTGAATTCAGCAGTTTCGCCTTTTCCTAACTTTTTGCCATCTTCTTTTTCTAAGTGGCGAGTAGGTACGAATGCCAATATATCATCATTGAAAGGTACAGTAGCCCCTTTATCTACCAATTTAGAAACGGTACCTGTGTGGATAGTACCTACTGCAAATTCTGCTTCGTACTTATCCCAAGGGTTAGGGGTTGTTTGTTTGTGTCCTAAAGATAGTTTGTGTCCTTCAGCATCAAGCTCAAGTACCATAACTTCTATCTTATCACCTGTGTTTACAAACTCTGATGGGTGTTTAATTTTCTTAGTCCAAGAAAGGTCGGTGATGTGGATAAGACCATCGATACCTTCTTCTAGTTCTACAAATACACCAAAGTTAGTAAAGTTGCGTACAGTACCTGTGTGTTTAGAACCTACTGGGTATTTTTCAGTGATGTTAATCCAAGGGTCTGGAGTAAGTTGTTTGATACCCAATGACATTTTGCGCTCGTTGCGGTCTAAGGTTAGTACTACTGCTTCTACTTCATCTCCTAATTTTACGAAATCTTGAGCTGAACGCAAGTGAGTACTCCAAGACATTTCTGATACGTGTATAAGTCCTTCTACACCATCAGCTATTTCTACGAAAGCACCGTAGTCAGCTATAACTACTACTTTACCTTTTACTTTATCACCTACTTTTAGGTCTTCAGCAAGCGCATCCCAAGGGTGTTTGCTTAGCTGTTTTAGACCCAATTGAATGCGTGATTTGTTATCATCAAAGTCAAGGATAACTACATTCAATTTTTGATCTACTGATACCACTTCGCTTGGGTGGTTGATACGTGCCCAAGAAAGGTCAGTAATGTGTATCAATCCGTCTACGCCGCCAAGGTCAACGAATACACCGTATGAGGTAATATTTTTAACCACCCCTTCGAGTACTTGTCCTTTTTCGAGCTGACTGATAATTTCTTTCTTCTGTTCTTCGATATCTGCTTCAATAAGAGCTTTGTGCGAAACCACCACGTTTTTAAATTCGTGATTTACTTTCACTATCTTGAACTCCATTGTTTTATTTACGAATTGTTCGTAGTCGCGGATAGGTTTCACATCTATTTGTGAACCTGGTAAGAAGGCTTCGATACCAAATACATCTACTATCATACCGCCTTTAGTACGACTTTTCACAAATCCGTTTACGATTTCGCCATTTTCGTGAGCTAAGTTAATTCTATCCCAAGCTTTCAGAGTACGTGCTTTGCGGTGTGAAAGTACTAACTGTCCGTTTTTGTCTTCACGGATGTCGATAAGTACTTCTACTTTGTCACCTACTTTTAGGTTAGGGTTGTAGCGGAATTCATTAAGAGAGATAACGCCTTCTGATTTAGCGTTGATGTCGATAATAGCCTCTCTGTCAGTAATTCTGGTTACTACACCTTCTACTACTTCGTTGTCTTGAGTGTCAACGAAATTGTTTTTAACCAATTCTTCAAAATTTTTCAATTGGTCTTCTTGTACGCTGTCAATACCTTCTTGGTATTTGTTCCAATCAAAGTTTTCTAAAAACTCCGCTTGTGTTTGTGTGTTTTCAGCCATTTGCTGATTAAGTAAATTTGTATTTCCGTTAGAAAAAAGGGCGTCAATTAAAAGTGTATTTCTATCGGAAAGTAGTGAAACAATAAGTTATAAACGCCCTACACCTTTAAAAAATTGGTGCAATGTTACGATTTTTTTTCTACATAGCCAAAACTTTTTACTACTTTTTTGTGAAAAAAATTACACAAAAAATATAAAACGCTGATTATCAATAATTAAAATTAGCAAATCGTCAAATCGACAAATTGGCAAATCATCATTCTGTCATTGCCAGATAAGTCTTGCCGTAACACCACCTTTTCAAACCCCTTCGCTTTTAGTAAGGCTTTCATCTCCTCTCCTAAATACTGATTGATTTCAAAAAAAAGGCTTCCTTCAGGCAAAAGTGCCTGACGAGCAAGTGTTGCTATTCGGTCGTAAAACAACAGCGGGTCAGTATCACTAACAAATAGCGCCAAATGAGGCTCGTATTCCAACACATTGGCTTGCATCTCAGCTTTCTCTAAAGAGCGCACATAGGGCGGATTAGAGATAATAATATCGTATGTATCAGGCAAACTGGTGGTTTGTAGTATATCTTGGTGTAGAAAGTTAATGGTTACCTCATTTAGTTCAGCATTACGGCGAGCTACTTGCAGAGCTTTTGCCGAAACATCTACAGCAGTTACTTCGGCATTAGGCAACGATTTAGCCAGCGAAATAGCTATGCAACCCGACCCTGTACCTATATCTATTATTTTCAAGGGTTTGGAGCTAGGGGTAACTGTTGTTAGCACCCAATCCACCAACTCTTCAGTTTCCGGACGGGGTATAAGCACATTTTCATCTACCAAAAAGCGATAAGAGAAAAACACCGTTTCACCTAATATATATTGTATAGGTTTATGGTTTTGTAGTTCTCTTATCGCTTCTTTTATAGGGGTAACAACCTTTTCGGCAAGGGGCTCTTTGGCGCACGCCAATGCGGTTGCTTTATTACACTTAGCATAATGTTCCAGCAGCATAAAGTAAAAAGTCTGAACCTCTGTTAGGGGGTAAAGGTCTTGCAGCTGCTGGTAAATATAGTGTTTCAGAGTTTCAAAAGTCATTAATTTACGCGTATTTGCTGCCCTACTTTCAGGTTACTGCTCGCCAAATCGTCAAAGTTATTGAGCTTCATCAGCTGTTGTACAGGCACTTGCTGTTCGCGAGCTATCTTATATAGAGTATCTCCAGTTTGCACTTGGTAATACACCTCTGCTATAGCTTCTTTTTTCACTTGCGATGATACTTGTGCCTGTGGTTTAGCAGGAGTTGCTGGTTTAGGAGTTTCTACCTTTTCAGCTACTTTTTTAGAGGTGTCTGCTATTACAGGTGCTGACTTAGTAACTGGTTTAGTAACTGACTTTTGTTCTACTGTCTTAGCTACTTCTTTCTTAGTTACTACTACCGGCTTTGCAGGTGCTATAGGCTCATTTTGTACCACTTGTGGCACTTCGCGTTTAGGTAGCGGGGTTGATACTATATCAGTACCCATCGAGAAGTTTACAGGCTCTCCTTTCATCGCTACTACTTGCTCGTCATACTGGTGTAGGCTAAACTTTTTTATCAGAGCGATAAGTTTTTTAGCATAAGCAGGATCTGTAGCATAGCCCGCTCTCTTAAGTCCGTGTGCCCAACTCTCGTAGTCGGTAGGGTTAAGCTCAAATAGCGAACTATATCTCCCTCTTTTCATTAGGAATTGAGAGTGGTCTTCAAACGATTCGTAAGCATATTTATAACGTCTAAAACACTCACTTTTTTCATCGTCATCGTGAGTGATAGTCTTGCCATTCCAAGTTGCGTGGCATTTAATGCCGAAGTGGTTATTGCCATAACGCGCTAATCGCCCTTGCCCTGAACCGCTTTCTAATATCCCTTGTGCCAAGGTAATACTTGCTGGTATGTTATAGCGCTGCATTTCTACCATCGCTATATCTTTGTAGTCTTCTATATATTTCTGAGTGACGGCAGTAGTTACCTGCATAGCAGGCGGTACTTCGTGAAAATCATCTTCAGTAAAATCTTTCCGATTCATATTCGCTTCCATCAGAGCCTTTGTTCTTTGGTTAAGCTCTGTATGAGTAGGCCTTTTAGTCTCTACAATAGTACGCTGTCCGCGATAATTGACTGTATGCGGGTTCTTAGCGCTTTTGTAATACTTATCGGAGCACGATGAGAGAATAAAGAGATATAGTAGCAGCCAACTAAATCTTTTCTTCATAATTCAATGTAATTTTTTGTTTTTTTATTCGTTCTTTATTAAAGCCTTCAATACCTTGCAAGCCTCCCGTGTGAATAGCTAATATTTTAGTGTTAGGTGCAAAATATCCCTTCTTTACGAGGGCAAAGATAGCAAAAATCATCTTACCTACATATATGGGGTCTAATGGTATTTGGGTAGTTTTGTTAAAATCATTTAAAAAATTAATCAGTTCATCATTCACTTTAGCATAGCCTCCAAAATTATAATCGTGTACTAAATGCCAATTAGTTCGGGTGGTGTATTGCTTGATTACTTCTGTTAAAAACTCGCCTTTTAGAGCAGGAAAACCTATCACTTGCTGATGCGGAGCACTAGCATTGATAAGCCCTGAGATAGTACCCCCCGTACCTACCGCCGTGCAAATCACATCAAACGCTTTGTCTTCTTCGGTGAGTATTTCTTCGCAGCCTTTTACTGCCAAAGCGTTTGTACCTCCTTCTGGAGCTATATAAATATCTGAACCATAGCGTTTTCTGAGACTTTCTAAAAACTCAGGGGTGTGTTTTTCTCTATACATCTGGCGTGTAACAAACAAAAATTGCATCCCGCAATTTTTAGCAAACTTTAACGTTGGATTAACACTAATTTCAGATTCCAATTCATCCCCTCTTATCACTCCGATAGTGCGTAACCCCATTATTTGTCCCGCCGCAGCGGTAGCTGCTATATGGTTAGAGTAGGCACCACCAAAAGTAAGCAGGGTACTTTTACCCTGTTTTATTGCCTCTGCTATATTGTATTTTAGTTTCCTAAGTTTATTCCCCGACACAAATGGGTGATTCTTGTCCTCTCGCTTTATCGTAAGCGTAATACCCTCAGGCAGTGGTATATCTACCACCTGATTTTCTATTTTCAAATTCTCAAACATAGTATTTAATTTGGCGATTTGCCAATTTGCCAATTTGCCGATTTGTCGATTTGCTAATTCACTAATTTGCTAATTGGCAAATTGACAAATTAGCAAATTAATTACTCGTATCGCAATGCTTCTACTGGGTCTAACTTCGAAGCTTTTACTGCAGGATAAAGCCCAGAGAGCACCGAAACTACGGCGGCTATTAGTATAGCGACCAAAATGACGCCCCAAGGTATCGTAAATTCAAACTTCACCGCTTTCGAAATCAGAAAACCTAAACTTATACCCAAAACAATGCCCGTCAAGGCTCCTAACTGTGCTATAATGAGCGTTTCGGTAAAGAATTGCAGGGTTATAGAACGCCTTTTAGCCCCTAAAGCCTTGCGAATACCTATCTCTTTAGTGCGTTCAGTAACCGATACCAACATAATATTGAGCAAAGCAATAGATGAGCCTAGTATCGTAATCATTCCAATAATAAAACCTGCAGCTGTCAGCACTCCTGTGATGCTACCGATACGCTGCAATAGGTCATCACTGCGTTCTACCCCAAAGTTATTTTCTTGTATAGGCATAAGTCCTCTGATATTGCGCATCAGCAGCACCGCATCATCTACAGCAGCATCTAATTTATCTTTAGTATCCACCCCTATATTTATGGTGAAGTTAGGCATCGTTGTTGAAAAGGCAGAACGAGCTATTCCCAAAGGTATTAACACCTGAAAATCTTCATAATTACCAAAAGACGAACTTTGCGACTTTAGTATACCTATAACTTTGAACTTATACCCCCTTACCGAAATAGTTTTGCCAATCGGATTGACATCTTTTAGCAGTGTTTTCTTAAAATCAGAGCCTATCACACACAAATTCAGGTTGTTTTGTATATCAAAGTCAGAAAAACCTCTCCCCTCCTCTATGGTAAGTCCCGAATTATTAATATAGTGCTCATCAACCCCTACCACACGTGCCAAAGGGTCTGTCTTTTTATTTTCGTATTTCACCTCTGCTGACGAAGCCGCATTGGTAGAGATACTTACCTTAGCAAAGGGGTTGGCAAGCTGTTGCTTAAAGGTCTCTGCCTCTTTATAGGAGATTTCTGGGTTAATCTTTTTCTTAGTACCACTTCCCTCTACCCTTTCGGCATAATCATAACGCGAAATAGAAAAGGTATTCGCCCCCATACTCGAAAAATTACCTTCGAGGGTATTGCGCAAAGCCGTGATAACGCTCAGTATCCCCACCAAGGCAGTAATACCAATAGCGATAATAAGCACAGTAAGCACCGTACGCAGTAGCTGGCTTTTAATAGAATCAAAAGCTATTTTGATATTTTCACGAATAAGAATCCACACGTTTGTTTGGTTTTTAAATGATGATGCAAAGGTAGGAATAATTTGTGAATTAGCAAATTTGTTAATTAGTAAATTTGCCGATTTGTCAATTTGTCGATTAGACGTGGGTAGTAGGATATTTTTCTGTTTTTTGGGAGTTTAGCTGTTTATACTTTGGTGATTGTTCGTCACATACTCGGCTGTACCAGCTCGCCGACTTTCCTTCGGTGTTCGTATATACTTCCTATATTGATTGTATAGGGTAGGTGTATTTAGAAATTTTTTCTAATTTGCTAATTCACAAATTTGCTAATTCACAAATTATTCGTATCTTTGCGCCCGAATTAATAACGAGGTCGTGTACCTCACTAATTAAATTTTTTATGCCAGTAAAAATCAGATTACAACGTCACGGTAAAAAAGGCAAACCATTTTATTGGATTGTAGCCGCTAATTCTCGCGCTAAACGCGATGGTAAATTCCTTGAAAAATTAGGAACTTACAACCCTATCAGCAACCCTGCACAAATTGAAGTAAACGTAGATGCTGCTGTGAAATGGTTGCAAAATGGGGCTCAACCTAGTGACACCGCACGCCGTATCCTATCTTATAAGGGGGTATTGCTAAAACACCACCTATTAGGAGGGGTAGCCAAAGGAGCTCTTACCGCAGAACAAGCTGAGGCTAAATTCAACGCTTGGGTAGAAGCTAAAAACAACAAAGTTTCTTCTAAAGAAGAAAAATTAGCTAAAGAAAAAGCAGCTGCTAAAGCTAAGGCTTTAGACGCTGAAAAAGAAGCTAATGAAAAACGCAAAAACGAAGCTGCTGCTAAAGCCGCTGAAGCTGCCGCTGCTGCAACTGCCGCACAAGCTGAAGGCGAAGCTGCTGAACAACCCCAAGAAACTGAAGCATAAAAATGACACTGAAAGATTGTTTTTATATAGGAACAATTGTGTCGAAGTTTAGCTTTAAGGGCGAAGTCCTTATCAAACTTGATTCGGATGACCCCGAAATGTATGAAGAAATGGAATCAGTGTTTATTGCCCTTGGCAATAATCTGGTTCCTTTTTTTATTGAAAGAAGCTCTTTGCACAAATCAGACCTATTGCGCGTGAAATTTGAGGAGGTAGATACTGAAGCTGATGCTGACGCTCTGCTGAAACACAAAATATACTTACCTCTCTCTGCCCTCCCTCCGCTGACGGGCAACCAATTCTATTACCACGAAGTTATAGGGTTTACTGTAGAAGATACTCAATATGGTTATGTAGGAAAAATTACGGCTGTAAACGATAATACTTTTCAAGCCTTATTTGAGATTGAAGATGAGGTAGGACATCAAATCCTTATCCCTATCAACTTTTTGGAGAAGATAGACCGACAAAACCAAAAACTTATAGTCTCTACCCCTGAAGGACTTATAGCATTATACCAAGAATAAAGACAAGAGACGAAATAAAAAAAGACGAAATACGATGGTTCGCATTTCGTCTTTTTTTATCTTTTGTCTTTACCGGCTATTTCTCTATTTGCCACGCTATTTCCTTAAAAATATCAAGCTTTGTTTTTTCGTGTAGCTCGCGGAACTTCTGGGCGTATTCTTTAGGGAAAGGCTTCCAAAAGTCATCATCTTCTACTATTGTGCGGTAATAGTACTGGTTGCTTTTAGGCATTTTTGCCAGCGACTCATATAGCACTTCAAACTTATTAGGCATATTGCGCTTTATTATCAGGCGGTAAAGACGCTCTATAGTATAAGCTGAACTTTTAGTTAATGCCTTAGTGATAAGATAGTTTACACGCTCGCTGTCTTCTTCTATACGGTCTAACACCATAAGGGCATCAGTGTTAAAACTGTTATCTACTCGCGAGCCTGCTAAATAATTGCAAAGCAAATCTGCCCAGCGCGGGTCTAACTCTTCTTTAGTAAGCGGTTTTTTATCGTAATATCCACCATAGTAACCATAATAACCATAAGTAGTGCCTGCTAAGGCTTCTATCATATATTGGGCATTAATCGCCTTATTAAACTGTGGTGCAAACACTTCGTATAATTTCTCTCTATTGAAACGCTCTTTGCTCTCTAAAGCACGATAGAGATAGTTTATAGCTAATGGTGATGTCCAAGTATTGCCGAAAACATTAGTAGCATATTGCTCGTAGAAAGACAATACTTTATCTTTATCAAAAGTATAGAGTATTTCGTTCAGACAAGGGGCTATGTTATAATTGCTTGCCGAACGTTTTTTAGCCATTGCATCAAATCGTTTATCACTTAAAATATCACCCAATAACACATACGTTTCAGGGTAGTCTTTGTTTTTGAGAATCTCCCACTCTGTAGGTAATCGCTCGAAGGCTGCCGTTAGGGCTTTTTCGTCTGCTTCGTCCATTGAAAGCAGCGCTTCAAAGCGTTCGCGTACTTTCTGAAGGAATGGCTGATAGTGCGAGGCTAACGGAACTGAGGCTATTGCTTCTGCCAATAGTTCCCCGTTTCCTTTCTGCTTGTTGTTGCTGTACAACTCGTATAGCTTATCGACACTGCGCTGCGTACCAATTTTTGCCAATGCTTTATAGGCTGCCCCACGTACCGTCTTGTTTTTATCACCTGTGAGAGTGATAATAAAATCTTCGGTCTTTTCATCTTTTTTATCTGAAAGTATTGCTATAGCCTCGGCTTGTAGGTTAGGCAAACTTTCTGCAAATATTTTATCGATAAGCCCATCTACCTCAGCATAACCGAGCTTATAGAGCAAGCGCAAACGGCGTACGTTTTCTACCTTGTCTTCTAACTTAAAGTCGGCTACTAAGAAAGGTAACATCGCCTTGCCGCTAGCGGGAATTACTACCTCCATTATATAATCGGCTAACTCTGAATACTTGTCTGCTAAGGCAAAGCTCAAGTAACCAAAGGTGCGAGAGTCTTTGAAAATACCGCGCTCATAAGCGTCTTTTACCGTCTCTAAACGCCCTGAGTTGCTTTGGGTAAGGGCTTGTAGTACCGGCTTTAGCTGCAAGTATGAGTACTGAGTATTGACATCGGCAAGAGCCACATTGGGCACTTGGTCCGCTACAGCAACTCCCTCTTCAGTGGTAGTGCCTTGCGTATAAAGCACAGAATAAAGCAAAGTAGAAAGCGATAACAACTTTTCAGCCGACTGTTGGGCATCAAGCTGCAACAATTCTTCTACATCTTGGGCTAATTTATTGAAAACAGGGGCTTTCTCGCCTAATTTCTTAAGTATAGGTATATGCTTCTGCAAGCGTGGGTCGTTCTTAGCAAACTTACTACCTGCTATAAATAACCTATTCAATTCTTGTTGTAATTCGTATAAAGGTTTCATATTGATTTGTCAATTTGTTAATTTGTCAATTTGCTAATCTACTAATCGGCAAATTAATATTGTAATCTAACTATTTTCTCGGGGGTAATGAGCGAAAGCGGTTGTGCCGATAGCAGTCCGTCTTTCACATCATTATGCATCATCACTGTTAAGCAAAGACCTTCGGCATTAGCAGGCAAGAAGGCTCTTAGGTTGGCAGTAGGCGATACAGCTCCCTCTTCAATATCTTTGAGGGTAAGGGCAAACCCATTGGCATCTTCTACTACCAAATTATCACCTTTTAGGTAGGCTTTGTGCAATGCCAATAGCACTACGGGCTGTTTGTCCATCAGTGGGTTTTTAATCGTATTTTTTACTGATTTGATAGTTTCGGCAAACTGCGTTGAAGCCCAACTTTTGAGGGTGACCAAATCGTCTTTTTGCAACGGACGTTCTACGCTACCCTCAGCCTCCCAACGAATACGCGGGTTTTGGTCACCTGGGTAGATGTACAAATCTTTTAGTTGCAACACGCTAAATACACTGTTATCTTCTTTGATATACTTAGCCGCTTTATAAGGACGATAGTTGAGCGTTTTGTATATCTTACCTGTTTTGAGGTTGAGCCATACGCCTTCATCTACGTACTCTTTGCGCGCCTCATTGTCGTAACTGTTAAAAGATAGCTGTACGAGGCTTGCATTCTCTTCATACTGACTGTATTGCATTAGCTCTACCAACTTCCACACATAGCCTATTTGCTCTTCAATAGCTGATGACAATTCAGGCGTACCCTCTGGGTCTTCTTTGCGCGCTTTGAGGTAGTCGGTTGCTTTTTTGAGCAAAGCTGAAAGGAAGTTCAGATTATTTACTACCTCAGTATATTCTTCGTTTTCTACTTCTTCTATTGATAATAGTAGGTTATTGAAGGCAGTTTGTATCCCTCCGATATAGTAGTTGCCCAGCTCTTTTATCTGTGTTTTCAGAGTGGAGCGCATCTTGGCATCTACTGATGAAAGCCCTGTATTTACTATATCGCGTAGCAACTTTTGGGCAGTTTCTATACCGGTGAGCTGTGCATCTATTTTCTTAGTGAAAGCTGCCTTATTTACCTTTTTAGGTTTTTCGGCTTTCTCCTTAATAGACTCCTTCTCTTGGGCTTTTTTCTCTTGCTTTTTCTCTATCTTATCACGCTTAGAGAGGATATCCTCTGGTACATCGGCTTGAGCAAATTGCGAAGCATCAGCCTCATAGCAATAAAGCAACCCAATGGCGTGTTTGCACGGAAATTGCCTACTAGGGCAGTTGCAGCGAAACACTGGGTTATGAGCGTCTACATAGTCGGCAGAGCAGTAATAAGGGTTCTTACCACTACCGGCACATTCACCCCATATTAGGTTCTTTTCAGCACTAATTTTCAGGTTAGCGAACTTCCCTTTTTTGTGCAATTCTCGCCCTTTCTTAGCTGCTTCAGCATTCGGGGCAAGTTCTTCAATTTTTTGTTGCGAAATCTCCATTAATTTTGAATTTTGAATTATGAATTTTGAATTTCTGTTACTTCTTTTCAGAGGTAGTTTTTATAATACTTGTCAGTATTTTTATAATTTCATCTGTTTTCTCTATATAGGTAGTGTAATCAAAGCTAATCAATTGACTTCTGCTTAATAATTGCAACCAATAAAATGTTTCTTTTGCTTCTTTATTTGCAATTGCTAATTTATGAATAAAATCAGCCCTACTTTCAGCTGCCAATGCTTCATTTACATTGGCACCAATACTTGTAGCACTACGCAATAATTGTTTTGATATTACAAACTCATTTTGCCATTTCAGTATCTTATACAATTCAATTGCTTGAAGAGCAAAATCGAAAGTCTTATCTTTAATAATATTACTTTTCATAACTTTATTATTTACATTGGTCCATAATTCAGAAATCAAAATTCAGAATTATTTAAGGTATTCTGCTGTGAAGCTCTTCTTGTTTTTTGCTACTTCTTCAGGGGTACCAAAGGCTACTACTTCGCCACCTGCTTTACCGCCATCGTAGCCTATATCTATAATGTAATCTACCTTGCGTATCACATCTATATTATGCTCTATCACCAGCACAGTATTGCCTTTATCTACTAAGCGATCGAGAACTTCTAAGAGTACTTTTACATCTTCAAAATGAAGCCCTGTGGTAGGCTCGTCTAATATATAGAAAGTGTTGCCTGTATCTATTTTAGAAAGCTCGGTAGCCAACTTCACCCGTTGGGCTTCCCCTCCTGAAAGGGTAGTGGATTGTTGCCCCAAAGTGATGTAGCCCAACCCCACCTCTTCAATAGTTTTGAGTTTGCGGTATATTTTAGGAATAGGCTCGAAAAACTGCACCGCCTCGCTAATAGTCATATCAAGCACATCGGCTATCGACTTGCCTTTGTAGCGCACCTCAAGGGTTTCGCGATTAAAGCGCTTGCCTTTGCAGGTCTCGCAGGGTACGTATACATCGGGTAAGAAGTTCATTTCTATCACCTTTAAGCCCGACCCTTCGCAGGTTTCGCACCTACCGCCTTTTACATTGAAGCTGAACCGCCCAGGTTTATAGCCACGTATTTGCGCCTCGGGCACTTGGGTGAAGAGGTTGCGTATCTCGCTAAATACTCCTGTATAAGTTGCTGGGTTAGAGCGCGGTGTGCGCCCTATAGGTGATTGGTCTATATCGATAACCTTATCGATATGCTCTAACCCCTCTATGCTTTTGTAAGGCATCGGCTTTTTCACTCCGTTGAAAAAATGAGCGTTGAGGATAGGGTACAGCGTCTCGTTAATAAGAGTCGATTTGCCACTACCCGACACGCCTGTTACCCCAATCATTAGTCCCAAGGGGAATTTAACAGTTATATTCTTGAGATTATTGCCCGTGCAGCCTTTTAGTACAATCTCCTTGCCGTTGCCTTTGCGCCTTTCTGCTGGCACTTCTATCTTCTTGCGCTTGCTCATATAATCGGCGGTAATGGTAGAGGCTTTTAAGAGCTCTTGGGGCGTACCTTTGAAGATGATTTCACCCCCATTTACTCCAGCCTTAGGCCCTATATCCACCACATAATCAGCCTCTTGTATCATCTCTTCATCGTGCTCTACCACTATTACCGAGTTGCCTATATCGCGCAGTGATTTGAGCGAGTTGATAAGTCGCTGGTTATCGCGCTGGTGCAAGCCTATGCTGGGCTCATCTAAAATGTAGAGTACCCCAGTAAGCTGCGAACCTATCTGGGTAGCCAAACGTATGCGTTGTGCCTCGCCTCCCGAAAGCGACTTTGAACTACGGTTTAACGACAGGTAGGTAAGCCCTACATCTATGAGGAATTGCAATCGGGTACTGATTTCTTTGATGATTTCTGAGGCTATCTTCTGCTGTTTCTCTGAAATATGCTGAGGCAACTCTTTAAACCACGCCAATAGGTCAGTAATGTCTAAAGCTGATAGTTCAGCTATATTTTTATCGGCTATTCTGAAGTACAATGCCTCTTTGCGCAAGCGCGTACCGTGACAATGCTCGCAAGGCACGGTATCCATAAACTCTTCTGCCCAACGCTTGATTGCTGCCATATCGGTATTATCATGCTGACTTTTAATAAAGTTGATAATCCCCTCAAAGTCTATTTCAAAATCGCGGGTAATACCCAACACGTCCGACTTGATAGCGTACTTTTCTTTGCCACCATAAAGGATAATATCCATCGCCTCTTTGGGCAACTTATCAATAGGGTCAGAGAGTTTATAACCAAACTTTTGAACGATAAGCTCTAACTGCTTAAAAATCCAAGTGCTTTTCTGCTCGCCCACCGCAACAATACCTCCATTTTTGATAGATAGCGATGGGTCGGGGATTATCTTAGCAAGGTTGATTTCTTGCACTTCGCCCAAACCGTTGCAGTGCGGACACATTCCTTTAGGCGAATTGAAAGAGAAAGTATTAGGCTCTGGCATAGGATAAGAAATACCAGAAGAAGGACACATCAGGTGGCGACTGAAGTACTGTGCTTTGGTCTTGTCTTGCTCTAACACCATTAGCACATCATCGCCGTAGTTCATCGCTATTTTAATAGTTTCTTGCAGCCGTTTTTGGGTATCGTCAGTATCATCTACCTGCATACGGTCTACAACGATTTCTATATCGTGGGTTTTGTAGCGGTCGAGCTTCATACCCTTTTCTATATCGCGTATTTCGCCATCGGTACGCACCTTTACGAAGCCTTGTTTGGCTATCTGCTCAAAAAGTTCGCGGTAATGCCCTTTGCGCGATTGCACCACAGGGGCTAATATATTGATGCGTTTGCCATTATAGTCTTTAGTGATGAGCTCTTGTATTTGGGCATCGCTATAGCTCACCATCTTTTCGCCTGTGGTATAACTAAAAGCATCGGATGCCCGCGCAAAAAGCAGGCGCAAGAAGTCGTATATCTCGGTAATCGTACCCACCGTAGAGCGCGGTGATTTAGAGGTTGTTTTCTGCTCAATAGCAATCACTGGCGAGAGTCCGTCTATCTTATCTACATCGGGGCGTTCGAGCCCTCCGAGAAACTGACGGGCATAGGCAGAGAAAGTTTCTATATAGCGACGTTGCCCTTCGGCATAAATAGTATCGAATGCTAATGACGACTTGCCACTACCCGAAAGCCCTGTGAAAACTACTAACTTTTCGCGAGGTATGCTAAGGTCTATATTTTTGAGGTTATGCACCCGTGCCCCTTGCACTTCAAGGTTTTCTACAGGGGTTATATTAGTAGTGTTTTTTTTCATTTAAAACAAATGTTATCAAGCGACAAAAGTACAAAAAAATTAGTATAGTAAATAAATTTAGGGAGGATTTTTTATAAAAATTCTCCCTTTGATTCTGTTCAACAACAGATTTTAGCACATTACGCTTCTATTTGCTGTAGCACTTTTAGGGCTTGATATACGGTATTAATGCCGTCAAAGAGTATTAGTAAGCGCAGCCCGTTGCGGGTTTCTTTCTCTTGCATACGGCATTGGTTAGGGTATCGCTGTACAAAAAGAAGCAACTTCTGAAAACGCGCACTCTGATAAAACGGACTGTTCTGGTCGGCTATAAAATAACCTGTCATTTTTCCGTTTTTCATCACGAGCTTTTCTATCCCCATACGGGTTGCCAACCACTTCACGCGTACGCTGTTGAGCAGGTCGATAGCCTGAGGGGGCAACTTGCCAAAACGGTCGATAAGATTGCGCTGATACACCTGTAAGGCTTCCTCATTGGTCAGATTGCTCAATTCGTTATAAAGGTTGAGTCGTTCGGCTACTCTATTTACATAGGTGTCGGGGAAGAGTAGTTCAAAATCGGTGTCTATTTGAGTATCAGTGAGGTAAGTTTTGTCTTCTTCAGCAGTGCGATATAATTCTGAAAACTCATTTTCTTTAAGCTCTGTTATAGCTTCTTGCAATATCTTTTGGTAGGTATCAAACCCTATCTCATTAATAAAACCACTTTGTTCACCGCCAAGTAGGTCGCCTGCCCCTCTGATTTCTAAGTCTTTCATAGCGATATTAAGTCCGCTACCCAAGTCGGAGAACTGAGCTATTGCCTCTATGCGTTTGCGGGCATCATCGCTCATCGCTATCAGTGGAGGGGTAATGAAGTAGCAAAACGCTTTTTTATTGCTACGGCCTACCCTACCACGCATTTGGTGCAGGTCTGACAAGCCAAAATTATGAGCGTTATTGATAAAAATAGTGTTAGCATTCGGCACATCTAATCCACTCTCAATAATAGTGGTTGCCACCAGCACATCGTATGCCCCCTCCATAAAGGCGAGCATTGTCTCTTCCAGCTTCTTGCCGTCCATCTGTCCGTGCCCTATAGCTATGCGGGCATCGGGTAGCAAACGCTGTATCATACCGGCAACTTCCTGAATGTTCTCTACGCGGTTGTGCATAAAAAACACCTGTCCGCCGCGTTGTATTTCGTAGCGAATGCCATCGCGTATTACCTCTTCGCTAAAAGGTATCACTTGCGAATCAATAGGATAGCGGTTAGGCGGTGGTGTATTAATAACCGAAAGGTCGCGAGCTGCCATAAGGCTAAACTGCAAGGTTCGAGGTATAGGGGTAGCCGTAAGGGTCAGCACATCAAGGTTTTCTTTTAGGGTTTTAAGCTTGTCTTTCACCCCTACCCCAAACTTCTGTTCCTCATCTACTATCAGCAATCCCAAATCTTTATATTGCACCTTTTCGCCCACTATTTGGTGCGTACCGATAACAATATCGAGTTGCCCTTTAGCGAGTTCTTCCAAAATGATTTTCTTCTCTTTAGCCGTGCGAAAACGGTTCAGATAATCAATGCGCACCGGAAAATCTTTCATACGCTGACTAAAAGTCTGGTAATGCTGAAAGGCCAATACCGTAGTAGGCACCAATACCGCTACCTGTTTGCCGTTATCAACCGCCTTAAAGGCTGCCCTGATAGCCACTTCGGTCTTGCCAAATCCCACATCGCCACAGACTAACCTATCCATAGGTTTAGCACTCTCCATATCGGCTTTTACTTCGGCAGTAGCCTTGCTTTGGTCAGGGGTATCTTCGTAGAGGAATGAGGCTTCGAGCTCGTTCTGCATATAGCTATCGTGTGCAAAAGCATAGCCTTGCGCCTCTTTGCGTTTGGCGTATAGCTGAATAAGGTTGAACGCTATTTCTTTTACCCTTGCTTTGGTCTTCTGTTTGAGGGCTTTCCACGCTCCTGACCCCAACTTGTATATTTTGGGCGGTTTGCCGTCTTTGCCGTTGTATTTGGTTATCTTATGCAAGGCGTGAATGCTGACAAATAGCACATCGCGGTCGCCATAAATCAGCTTGATGGCCTCTTGCTGTTTGCCCTCGACTTCTATCTTTTGCAAGCCAGCGAACTTGCCTATACCGTGGTCGATATGGGTAACATAGTCGCCTACCTCCAGCTGCATCAGCTCTTTAAGGGTTATTGCTTGCTTTTTAGCATAACCGTTTTTTAGCTGAAATTTATAGTAGCGCTCGAATATTTGGTGGTCAGTAAAAACGTTTATTTTCAGTTCGTTATCTACAAAACCAGCGTGCAACGATAGCTGTACCATTTGGTAAGCTACTTTCTGCTCCATCTCTTCGAATATATCGTGAAAGCGCTTTGCCTGCTGTTCTGTGCCGCACAATATATAGTTCTGATAGCCCTCGGCGTGCTTCTCATTGAGGTAAGCGATGAGCAGCTCGAATTGCCTATTGAACGAGGGTTGCGGAGTGGTGAGAAAAGTGAGTTCAGGCTGTGAAATTCCTATGTGAATGGACTGCAATCGGTTAGCTTGCGCCAAAAGGTCTTCTGTCTGGCAATAGAGTTCCTCTGGGGCAGTACGCTTCACCTCATTGGCTAATTTCTGATAAATATCGGTAGCTTTTGCAAAGAGTTTATCTATTTTTTGTCCTAAAGAGGCTATATTTTTAGCTATAAAAAGCGTTTGCAGACTAATATATTCTAAAAACGACTGTCGCACCTCATCACTTTCCTTATTTTCTACGTTAGGAATGATGATTATCTGCGAAAGTTGTGCAGTAGATAGCTGGCTTTCTACATCAAACGTGCGAATACTCTCTACTTCATTGCCAAAAAACTCTATCCGATAGGGTTCGTTATTAGAAAATGAAAAAATATCGACTATCCCCCCGCGTACCGAAAACTCACCTGGTTCGGTAACGAAGTCAGTGCGGTTGAACTGATAGCTAAAAAGTACCTCGTTGAGGAACTCAAGGGTAAGCGAATCGCCTTTGGTAATTTTTAGGGTATTCTGTTCTAACTGTTTGCGGGTAATAACTTTCTCGAAAAGGGCTTCAGGGTATGATACTACTATCAGCGGTTTAGTGCTGTGGCTTAGTTGGTGCAACACCTCAGCGCGCAGTAGCACGTTGGCATTATCAGTATCTTCTATCTGATAAGGGCGGCGATAGCTGTCGGGGAAGAAAAGCACTCGCTGCTCGCCTACTAAAGTTTCTAAATCGTTGAGCACATAGGCACTTTCCTCTTTGTCGGGCAACAATACTAACAGCGGGCGATGCGTATGGGTGTATAGGTTTGCCACCACTGCCGACAGCGAGGCACCTGCCAAGCCCCCTACAGTAGTGCTATTCTGCGCCTGCACTTTGGCAAGCAAGGATTTATAATGGCTACTCTCAGCCAGACTTTGTAATAACTCTTTCACGATGATAATTAAAACTACAAAGTGCAAAGGTACGAAATAATTGTTAATGATTAATGATAAATAACAATATTAGGAAGAAGCCACCTACAGCGAAGGATAAGCGAAGGATGAGCGAAGGAAAGTCGGTGAGCTGGCGCAGCCGAGTATGTGACGAAGGAAAGTCGGCGAGCTGGCGCAGCCAAGTATGTGACGAAAAATAAACGAATAATTGTCTTTTATCAATTATTTCTTATCTTTGCAACATCTAATACAAATCTGTGATGAACAAAGATGATTTACAGCTAAAGTGGGATGCTCTACCTGCCAACAATCTGATGCGGCAGTGGCAAATGCAAATAGCCGAGATTACCGAGCAGTCGGTTACCCTCTCTATGCCCGTAACCGACCAAGTAACGCAAGTAGATGGTGTACTACACGGCGGGGCTACTCTTGCGCTGGCTGAAACAGCTGGCAGTATAGCTGCCTTTTTGCTATGCCGAAAGGGGGAGGAACAAATACGCGGTATAGAACTAAGTGCCAACCACCTACGCGCAGGAAAAGTAGGCGATACTCTCTACGCTAAAGCCGTGTGCCTAAACGCCGGACGTACCCTACAACTCTGGGATATAAAGGTGACAAACCAAGAAGAAAAACTGATTTCGTACTGCAAATTTACAACAATTAGTCGTTAGTGGTTAGTCGCTAGTAATTAGTCGTTAGTGGTTAGTCGCTAGTCGTTAGAAAGCGAACTAAAGACTAACGATTAACTAACTACAGACTAAAGACTAATAGCTAACGACTAATAGACTAAGGACTAAAAGCTAACGACTAAGGACTAAGGACTAACAGCTAACGACTAAAAACTAAAATATGGCTCAATTTATTAAACTTTACAACGAAAATCCTAACGAAAAGGAGATTGCTAAGATAGTGGAAGTACTGCGCAATGGTGGTCTTATCATCTATCCTACAGATACTGTATATGGCTTAGGGTGCGATATTACCAACACCAAAGCCCTTGAAAAGATAGCACGCATAAAAGGAGTGAAGCTCGAAAAAGCGAACTTCTCATTCGTATGTTCTGACCTGAAAAACCTATCAGATTACGTAAAACAGATAGACAGCAGCACTTTCAAACTGCTAAAACGCGCTTTGCCAGGTGCTTATACTTTTATAATGCAGGGCAATAACAACCTGCCTAAAGACTTTAAGAAGAAAAAAACGGTTGGGATACGCGTGCCCGACAACCTTATAGCACGCACCATAGTAGAGCGATTGGGCAACCCTATAGTATCGACTTCCATCTACGATGAAGATGATGTGATAGAATACACTACCGACCCCGAACTCATTTTCGAGAAATGGCAAAACCTTGTAGATATAGTAATTGACGGCGGGTATGGTGATAATACCGCCTCTACGGTCATCGACCTATCAGGTGATGAGCCAGTGGTTATACGTGAGGGGAAAGGAGACGTATCAATTATCTAATTAGCAAATTGGTAAATTAGCAAATTAGTCGCTAGTCATTAGCTGTTAGTCGTTAGTAATTAGTCGTTAGTCGTTAGAAGGCGACTCTATTCTAACGACTAGCGACTAATGACTAGTAACTAACCCTCTAACGACTAGCGACTAACTCACTAACGACTAATATAGCTTTTCAGTGCTTCGATATATTCTTCAAAAGCTGAAAGTCCCTTAGGGGTAAGCTGGGCTTCAGTATTAGGGTAATTTTCTTTAAACGTTTTTTTGATACTGATATAGCCCGCTGCTTCTAACTTCTGAATTTGTACCGAAATATTACCCGAAGTGGCTTTGGTAACTTCTTTAATACGAGCAAAGTCGGCTTTTTCTTCTGAAACCAATAGCGAAATGATAGCCAAACGCAATTGCGAATGCAAAATAGGGTTTAAATCAGCAAACATTATTTCTCTTTTTATATTCGTTATGAAATTGAATACCAGGTACTAAGAATAATAACCCCGCCATAAAGCTACTGAGCAAAGGCAGAAAAACTTCCTGACTAAAAGAAATAAATTGTACAGCGTAAATAATCATAAAAGCCAATAGGCAGGTAGCTATCCATAGCTTCATTTTCATTTGCAATGCCATTGTTAGAGTTACAAACGTGAAAGGCAGATAGATAATTAAAAAAGCGGTAAGGAAAGAATCGAAGATTGACCAAGGGATTATAAAGGCTATTATAGCATTAATACCTGCTATAAACCAAAGCCAATCCGTCCAATCATTATAGCTTCTTTCAGCTTTTTTGCGCTTTGTATTTTTAATTTTCGTCCATAAGCTATAAAAGAACCCTATGGGCATTAATATCAACCATACAAACCCTGATTGTTTGGGATAATAGTCGGTGATAAGCATCACAAACTGAATAATGCCTGCAAGCATAATGAGCACACTCCAAAAGATGAGGAAGAAACCGTTTTCTTCGTACTTTTGTTTTCGTTGATTGATGACAGATTGAATGATTTTCAAGCTGTCGGCTACTTGTAATTCCATAGTTTTAAAATATTTAATGTTATAAATTCGCTGCAAATATAAGTTAGTTTATAATATAAACCAAATTTTTAGCAAACTTTTTTTGTAACCTACTTCTTACCTCCTCCAAAATGGGAATAGGAAGTTATATTATTATACCTAACAATCAGCAACTTACAAAATTATTGTTACATCTATCACAAAAAAGATAGTCCGTTATTTTGTTTTTCGATTTTAAAACCCTACTTTTGTCGCCGTTGAATATAAATCATAAATCGTATGTCAGAACAAGTAATAAATAAACCCACCCCCATCAATGAGGAAGTAGTGTGGGATAAAACCAAAACTATCATCAGTACTACTGATAGATTTGGCAATATCACTGACGTAAACCAAACGTTTATAGATGTTTGTGGTTATTCAGCAAGTGAATTGTTAGGAAAACCCCACAATATTATCCGTCACCCTGATATGCCTAAAATAGTATTTAAGGTAACGTGGGACAATATTTTGGCAGGGCGCAACTTTCACGCTATTATAAAGAACTTAGCCAAATCGGGGCGGTATTACTGGGTAATTACTGACTTTGAGGTAGGACGCAATATTATGGGCGAGGTGGTAACTATTATGGCGCGCCGCCGTGCTGTGCCCGAGCACGTAATCACTGACCATATAGAGCCACTATACCAAACGCTCCTAAAATTGGAGAAAATTGGTGGTATGGAGCTTAGCAACCGCTATTTCAAAGGTTTTTTAGAAAAACAAGGCAAATCGTACATTGAGTATGTTATGGATATACTTGATGACTCTAAACGCGAAATACGCTTCGAGCCAGTGAATACACACACTGATACCGAAAGTACTTTAGGCGATTACGAAATATCTGATGATATCTTTAGTGAAGATCACAAAGAAGAAAATATGCTACAACGCAAAAGTTTCTTTGCTAAATTGTTTTCAACAAACTAAGAATTAAAAATATTATTATGAGAACAGCTAATTATAACAATAATGAAGTAGAAGTACTCAATTATAATATAAAATTCTCAGAAACTAATTCTCCTATTTTTGAGGAGAGAGAAGATGATTTTTATTATGATTTATCAGCTGAAGAGTTAAAGAAAATAGAGAGAGCAAGAGAGCTATCAAAACTTGGAATGACCATAAGCAGTGAGGAACTTCATAGAGAAATGATAGAAAGGTATGGAAGTAAGATGGAATACAGAGGCTAAGCAAGATTTCTTTAACACTCTTGATTATTGGGAAGAACATAATAGTTCATTTGAATATTCTTTGAAGATAATGCAAGCAGTAAAAACATTAGAACTTGAGCTCGCTGAAACACCTTACTTTTTAGCTAAATATAGTAATAAATTAAAATTGTATAGGAGACACTTCTTAAAAGGTAAATTTGTAATATATTACGATGTTTTAGAAGAACAAAATGTTGTGATTATTCAGTTTTTTAGAAGTTCAAAACAAAAACCTTTGTAAATTATATAAAAAGGGCTATCCTACAGTAGGATAGCCCTTTTTAGTTCTGATTTTAGCTTTTATGCTTTTTTGTAATCTTTGTTTTCAGCAGCTTTTAGCTTAGCTGATAATTCCATAGAGATAGCAGAACGCTCAAACATTATTTTGCCTGAAAGCGTTTCGATAACACAAGTATCGTCAGTAAGTTCTACTATACGTCCGTGTACACCACCTTTAGTTATTACCTTATCGCCTTTCTTCATATTTTGTATGAAGTTCTTTTCTTGCTTTTGTCGCTTCATCTGAGGGCGAATCATCAAAAAGTACAGCACCACGAACATCAGTATAAAGGGTGCTAATTGATTTAATGTTTGCATTATTTATATATTTAGTTATTAAATTTAGCTGTTGTAAGGCAAAATACACTCCCTTACTAAAGGAGACCGCGCCCTATTTTCTTTATAAGCTCTTTTTCTTCAAGCTCTTTGTGTATCACATTCAGTATTCCGTTAATAAATAGGCTACTCTTAGGGGTAGAATATTCTTTAGAGAGCTCTAAATACTCGTTTATCGTTACTTTTATCGGAATACTTGGGAAATAAAGCAGCTCGCATACCGCCATCTTTAGCAGTATATTATCGAGTACTGCTACACGCTCTTTGTCCCAGTTAGTAAGTTTATCATCTATAAAACCTTTTAGTTTATTGTCATTAAGCACTGTCTTCTTAAATAGGTCTGACAAAAATAGCTTTTCGTCGTCAGTATTATAAAGAGTAGGCGTAAAGTATTTTTCAGGAGGGTTAGGACGCAAATTCTTAAATAATTTGACAATAAAAGTATTGACAATAGGGTAATCATCTACCCAAGTGAGGTTATGGTCTTCGATAAACTCATAAAAATCATCGTCAGGGGCAATAATTTCCTCGAAAATAGTTACCACAAAGTCTCTATCAGTAGCAAAAGAAGATTCTTTGCCAGCGTATTCTTTGTAATAATCACTTTCTAATATTGCCTTATAGAAGTTATTGACGTATTCGTAATGAAGATCAAAGAGATTCATTTGGGCAGTTTCTATTGCTTTTTGCAGTGATTCGTTTTGGCTAATGAGGGTAAGAAACTTATTATTAGCGATTAGCTGGTGCTGCTTAGTATCGGCAGGAGTCGCTAAATATTTTTTCTGAGCTACCTCGCTTTGTTTGATAGCGTAGGTGTGTAGCTCGGTGAGGAGCGATAGATGAAGAAGATATAGGTCGTACATCTCATTAGCACTATTTTCTAAGTACTTTACTTCTTTGTCTAAGTCTTGACTTTGGCTTTGCTGCATTGCATAAACCGACTGCATCACTTTAGCCCTAATATGTCGTCTTGTAAGCATAATTTTATAAGAACCTCTTTTACTTGTTTTTGAGGGTGCAAAAGTAGTAAAAAAGCTGCAATAAGCCAAGAAAAAGGGGTAAAAAACACTATTAAATGTTAATTTTTTGCCAAATTTGTTTTTTTTAGGGCTAAAGATTTGCTATAAATAAATATATTAGTACCTTTGTGCCAATTAACTTTATTTAAAGAGTTATCTTATGAACAAAACAGAATTAATTGATGCAATCGCTGCTGAGGCAGGATTATCAAAAGTGGATGCCAAAAAGGCTGTAGAAGCGTTTTTCTCAAGCGTTGAAAAAGCCCTAACCAAAGGTGACAAAGTTTCTATCGTAGGTTTTGGAGCTTGGTCAGTAGCTGACAAAGAAGCAAGAGAAGCAAGAAACCCACGTACAGGAGAAGTTATCAAAGTACCTGCTAAGAAAGTTGTGAAATTTAAAGCAGGAACTGAATTGGCAGACGCTGTGAACAAGTAATTGCTCGAAAAAAAAGCCTCTTTGTGATGATAAAGAGGCTCTTTTTTTTCAGAGATGAAAGACGAGAGAAGAAAACCAAAAAGACTGACCATATGAAAAAGAAAAAAATAGTAGTACTTACTGGCGCAGGAATTAGTGCTGAAAGTGGGGTGAAGACTTTCCGCGATGCCGATGGACTATGGGAAGGGCACGATGTAGAGCAGGTGGCTACTCCCTACGGCTTTCAGAAGAACCCTGAGTTAGTACTCAACTTCTACAACGGGTTGCGCAAACAGCTGAAAAGCGTACAGCCCAATGCTGCCCACTTACTATTAGCTGAACTGCAAAAAGACTATGAAGTAGTGGTTATCACCCAAAATGTAGACGACCTACACGAGCGCGCCGGTAGCAAAAATATCATTCACCTACACGGTGAACTTCTGAAAATGCGCAGTGCTGACGACCCTAACGAAATATACGATTGTACTGGCGACATAAAGGTAGGCGATTTGACCCCCACAGGTGCCCAGCTACGCCCTCACATTGTGTGGTTTGGCGAAGATGTGCCCCTGATAGTGAAAGCTGCTGAAGAGGTAGAAAGTGCTGATATAGTGTTGGTTATAGGCACTTCGCTACAAGTATATCCGGCAGCTGGACTAATGAATTGTGCTGAAGATAACGTACCTATTTATTATATAGACCCACGCCCCTCTATCAGCAGCAAAGGTAGGCTAACCGTTATAGCCGAAAAGGCTTCAACTGGTGTAGCTAAAGCTATAGCATTAATCAAAGAAAAAGAAAACAATGAGTAACTTTCCTAAATTTATATTGGGCGATAATACTGATATGCCCGATGCCATGTTTGTGGTACACCTTGAGTACCCACGTTTTGTACTAAACTTAGACACCGATGAGGTAGAATGGTTAGAAGAGTTTGAAGAAGAAGATACTAAAGAATTAGAAGCTGAAAGCGAAAACCTAATAGCAGAAGCCTTTAATTTCTACGAGCGCGAGGTTGCCCGTATAGAAGAAGATAATTATTAAACTATGAAACAACTCATCGAACAGATAAAAGCCAAACAATCGCTGCTATGCGTGGGGTTGGACACTGATATTACCAAAATACCACGCCATTTGTTAGCCGAAGAAGACCCTCTTTTTGCCTTCAACAAGGCTATTATAGAGGCTACACACCCTTTTGCGGTAGCTTATAAGCCTAATGTGGCTTTTTATGAGGCACACGGCGAAAAAGGGTGGCGTTCACTAAAGAAAACCATTGACTATCTAAATACTTTTCACCCTGAAATTTTCACCATAGCCGATGCCAAACGCGGCGATATAGGCAATACTGCTACGATGTATGCCAAAGCTTTCTTTGAAGATATGCAGTTCGACAGCGTAACTGTCGCTCCTTATATGGGGCGCGACTCGGTTGAACCCTTTTTGGCTTTCGAAAATAAAAGCACCATACTGCTCGCCTTAACCTCTAATGAAGGGGCTTTCGACTTTCAAACCCAAGAGATAGAGGGTGAAGCGCTTTATAAGAAAGTATTGCGCACCTCGCTCAGCTGGAAAAACAGTCAGCAACTAATGTATGTAGTAGGGGCTACCAAAGCCGAATATCTGAAAGAAATACGGCAGATAGTGCCTAACCACTTTTTATTAGTACCGGGGGTTGGCGCACAAGGAGGCAGCTTAGAAGAAGTATGTCGCTATGGACTAAATGACCAATACGGACTGCTGATTAACTCATCGCGCGGCATTATCTACGCCTCTAAAGGAGAAGATTTTGCCACCATAGCAGCTGAAAAAGCTCAAGAATTGCAGGAAGAAATGAAGAAGTTAATGACAAATATTTACTAACTTTCTAAATTACTAATTGATATGATTACACTTCTAACGAAAGAAATGATTACTAAGGAAATAGAGCAAGATGCGCATCGCCTATTTTCGATGCTGAGCAGGCGCTACCAACGGGCTCTTTCTGAACTCTTTGAAGACGAAAATACCGCTCCATATGTAGTCGGCTATATAGAAGACGGCAGGCTGCACGGTATGGCCTCAATGGCTGTCTACAAAGTGATTTCAGGCTACAAGGGCTGGATAGAAGATGTGGTAGTAGACGAGTTTGCACGTGGTAAGAAAATAGGCACCCAACTGATACAAACCCTTATTAGCAAAGGGAGAGAATTAGGCTTGGGCGAGATTCTGTTATTCACCGCCCCTACTAATGAAGCCGCCATACGACTGTATGAAAATGAGGGATTTAAGCGCAAAGGTACAGAGGTATTTGTGAATGCTCTGAAAGAAATGTACCCTCCTGTGGTTTGATATTAGCGATTTCTTCGTATTTTTGCCCCCTCATAAAAAAGAAGACTTCAACACTATGGAATTAGTTCACAAGAATCTGGTATTGCCCAACAATGGCAAAAAACTGCTATTGCACACTTGTTGTGCGCCTTGCTCGGGCTCCATTATATTATCAATTCAGGGTTCGGGGATAGACTTTACTATCTTCTTTTATAACCCTAACATTCACCCTAAAAAGGAATACGAAATACGCAAAGACGAGAATATCCGCTTTGCCGAAAAGTGCGGTGTACCTATTGTAGATGCTGAATACGATACCGATAATTGGTATGCTCGTGCCAAAGGTATGGAGTTTGAGCCTGAACGCGGCAGTCGCTGTGCAATGTGCTTTGATATGCGTATGGAGCGCACTGCCCTATATGCTCACGAAAATGGCTTTGATACCATTGCTACCTCGTTAGGTATCTCGCGTTGGAAAGACCTCAACCAAGTGAACGAAGCAGGCAAAAATGCAGCCAGCAAGTACGAAGGCCTTACCTATTGGGACTACAATTGGCGCAAAAACGGCGGTTCTGCCTGCAATATGGAAATCTGCAAAAGCAAGAAGTTCTACCAACAAGAGTACTGTGGTTGTGCTTTCTCTTTGCGCGATGCTAACAAATGGCGCGTAGAAAACGGAAGAGAGAAAATACGCATAGGTGAAAAATACTACGGAAATTAGCTAATTTGCCAATATGATTACAGCACAAGAATTTTCAGAAGGTAAGATATTGCTCATAGACAAACCCCTGCAATGGTCATCATTTCAGGCGGTAAACAAAATAAAATGGGCAATACTCAAGCACTATAAACTAAAGAAAATAAAAATAGGGCACGCAGGTACTTTAGACCCGCTTGCCTCTGGCTTATTGGTAATATGTACTGGCAAATATACTAAGAAAATAACCGAAATACAAGACGCTCCTAAAACCTATACTGGCACTATCACTCTGGGGGCTTCTACTCCTTCATTTGATATGGAAACCGAAGTAGACGCCCACTACCCTACTGACCATATCACTCCTGCTCTCATAGAACAAGTAAGACAACAGTTTTTAGGGGAGCAAGTGCAAGTACCCCCCGTGTTTTCAGCTATCAAAAAAGACGGTAAGCGTTTATACGAGTTCGCTCGCGAGGGCGAAGCCATAGAAGTACCTTCGCGACAAGTATTCATCTATAAGTTCGACATAGACACTACTGATTTTCCTCTATTACATTTTGAAGTACAATGCAGCAAAGGCACCTATATACGCTCTTTAGCTAATGATTTTGGCAGAACACTGCAATCAGCTGGCTATCTGTCAGCTCTCAGACGCACCCAAATAGGCGACTATACTGTAGCAGAAGCTCTTACCCCCGATGATTTTGTAGCAACCCATATACCCGACCTTAGAAAACCAATTATCCTAACTACTATCATTGAGCAATTCCCCTTGCAAAAATCAGTGAATGATGTATATGGAGAGCATCGCAGACAGCACACCAAGCCTACCAAAAAAGCCATAGATGTAAGAGCTATTTTGGGAAGAAACGAAAAAAAGAAAAGTAGTGCTATCAGTAGAGAGTTTAGGGCTTTTGCTCGTATGTTTACCCCTACCGATAAGGCTATCTCGCTTACCTTGCTCGTGCTCTTTGTTACGGTCATTACCCTATTGGCTCTGCAACTCAATGGGCAGCCTAAAGAGATAATGATAGAGGTAACAACCGCTCCTGAAGAGGTTATCGCTCCTCTCCTACCTGATACTCCTCTTCCTACAGCTACTGATGAAACTGCTACAGCTAAGGCAGCTCTCACTACCAACGCCTACAACCAAGCCGACCCACAACTAAAGCATAGTGCTGACATCAAAACATTAGATGAGATAATGGCAGAACGCACCGCTCAAGAGATGGCAAGCCTCAAAGAGGCTTTAGTAACAGGCAATACCCCTACCGACTTGGCAGTAGTACCACAGCTATCGCAACAGCCTAATTCTTCTTTGGCTGTAACCGATAAAGCTAACAAACATACCTTAGTGAAATACGCCCTTGCAGGTAGAAACGGCACTATACCTAATCCTGTATTTACCTGCGAGCAAGACGGACAAGTGGTGGTCATCATCACAGTGAACGAGGCTGGACGAGTAACTAAGACTGCTATTGATAAACAAGCCTCTACTACCACCGATGATTGCTTACTAGAAAACTCATTACGCTACGCCGTTCAAGCTAAGTTTGACGCAGCCCCCAATAAGAAAGAACAAATAGGAACTATTACTTACATATTTCAAAAAAAGAGATGAATATGATGACACCTACACGCCAACTTTTACTGCTTGCCGCCCTTCTATTAGGACTTTCCTCTTGCAAGCACAACGCTACTACTACCCCACAAGACGCTTTCAGTATAGATATTTCACCTAAAAAGAAAGAGTACCACTTAGGCGACACCCTACAGATAAGCATACACCACCCGCGTTTTGAAGGTAGTGTACAGCAGACTTCGTATCAGATACACCAACAGCCTGTAACTACTTTAGGTGATAAGATAGTATTAGAAAACCTACTCTTAGGCAAACAGTTCCTAAGTGTAAGCGTACAGACTAATGACGGCAAGCAATACACCGTAAAAAAACCTCTTCTAATACTCGCCCAGCACGCCCCTAAGCTCCTTAGTTATAGAATACTAAATGAATACCCACACGACAAAGAAGCCTATACTCAAGGATTAGAATTTATAGGCGACACTTTGGTAGAAAGCACAGGACAATACAAACAATCTTCTATACGAAAATGGAATCCTTTTACAGGAGAGATATACCAGAATGTACCCCTACAACCTATCTATTTCGGCGAGGGCGCTACGGTTTCCAGAGGTAAGATATTGCAACTAACGTGGCGCGAGAATATCGGGTTTGTATATGACCAACAGCTAAAAGTAGTGAAGACCTTTGCCTACGGAAAGAGCAAAGAGGGCTGGGGGCTTTGCCACAACGGTTCTGACAAACTCTACAAGAGTGACGGTACCGAGAAAATATGGTTACTGCACCCAGAGACTTTTGCTGAAATAGATAGTTTGCAACTTTGTACAGACAAGTCGCTGTATACGTATGCTAATGAATTAGAGTTCGCTAATGGGAAGATTTATGCCAATACTTTCCTAAAAGACGGCATTATGATTATAAACCCTGAAAACGGAGCCATAGAAGGCGTAGTGGATGTACGCGGACTAAAAGACAAAGTAGAGAAAACCCCTGATGTAGACGTACTAAACGGCATCGCTTATCACCCTATACGACATACATTTTTCATTACAGGTAAGAACTGGAGTAAAATATTCGAAGTAGTATTCCTACCTAACGACTAACTCCTAACGACTATATTACTTCGCCCGTTGCCCTCCTTCTCTACCACTACCTTCACAGCTATGCGCTCTACCATCTCTTGTACGTGCGAGATAACCCCTACTTTCTTCCCTTGATTCTGAAGACTTTCTAAGGCATCTAAAGCTACCGACAACGTATCGGCATCTAAAGAGCCAAAACCTTCATCTATAAACAAAGTCTCGACGTTCATCTTTGTAGACGACAAAGACGAGAGCGCCAAAGCTAAAGCCAACGATACCAAAAACGATTCTCCCCCTGAAAGCGAATATACCGAGCGTACCTCAGCTGCCATATCATTATCAAGTACCTGCAAACTCAACGAGTTAGGTATGCGCGATAAGGTATAGCGCCTATTGAGGTACTTCATCTGCACATTGGCGTACTGCAGCAGTACATCGAGGGTGTACTCTTGTGCATACCGCCTAAAAAGTCCGCCTGAATGACTGCCTATCAGGCTGTTGAGCTTATCCCATTGGGTGACTACTTCTCGTTTCTCCTTCTCTTTTCGCTGTAAATCAGCGGCTATATGGTGCTGCTGCTCATCGGTGAGCAAGCGCGATTTTTGCGCTATAACCTGCTGTTGTAGCGGCTCTTCTGCCACCATCTTTTCCTCACGTATCTTTATAGTTTCCTCTTCAGAAAGAGAAAGCGGGCGTTTATCCTTAAGTGCCTCTAATTGCTGTTGTTTTTCTTTAGAAAGCGTGTCGTATTTGGCTATACGCTCTTCAAGCGACTGCTGGGCTGCTCGCTCAGACTGTAACCACTCGTGACTTCGATTAGCCCATTCTACCTTATGCGCGTGGAGGTACGCCTGCTGATCAGGATAGTAGGTCGCTATCCAACTCTCTACCTTTTGCGTAGCTTCAGCAATGCGCTCTCTACTATGCTGTTGCCGTTCTGCAAGCGACTCTACAGTCTTATCATTAGCCGTTACTTTTAGCAAAAGGGAGTTGTAGTGGTCTTGCGCTGCTTCATAACGCGCTTTAGCCGCAGCAAGTGTTCCTTGCAAAGTTGCCTCTACCTTAGCTGCCTCTTCCCCCTCTAATAAAGATTGGCGTTCATCCTTAAGTGCTTCATATTGTGTTGTATCCGTCTGTAGGGTAGTCTGTAGCTGAGTAAGTTGGCTCTCTAAAGCAGCCACTTCGGTAGTGAGAGACGATTGCTCTTGATAAAGCAACTGCAGCCGTTCAACCGCCTTTTGTAAGTGCGCTTCTTGCTGAGTATACTCCGTTTTAGCCTTTGTTACTTCCGCAGAAAAAGCTGCGGTATCGCCTTTCCAGAGCCGCAGCATAGCTTCTGAAAGCTGCAAAGTACCGAGCTGCTTCAGTTGTCCTTCTTCTTGTTTGCGGTACTCCTCTCTTTGTGCAGCGAGGCTTTCTTTTTGTGTAGTAAAATCCTTTAGGCGACTAAGTTGCTCAAAAAGCGTTTCACTTTCCGCCAAACGCTCTTGCGTGTCAGCACAACACTGCTCGAGGTACGCCTGTAGCCCCTCCGCAGGATAAGTGCTATAAAAAGCCGACTGCTGCAACTGACTTTGCGCCTCGGTTACAAGCTGATGATAGCGCGCCTGTTGCTCCTGTGCCTCGGCTATGCGCTCAAGGGTAGCCTGCTGCGTTGCCTCTTTCTGTGCTATCGACTTAGAAAGGGTAGCCAAACGCTGCTGCACTGCCTCCCATTCTTGTTTCACTGTATCGACCAGCTGCTCAGAAATAGCTTTATGTGCACTGGGGTGGTGTAGCGACCCACAGAGCGGACACGCCTCTCCCTCTACCAACCTCTCGCGCAATAAACCTATATTTTGCGAGTTCTCCTCACGAGTACGCTCATATATACGCTCCGCCGTTTTACACTCAATTTGCGCCTCAGAAAGCTGTTTTTGCAAATCAGTAAGGGCAGCAGCCAACTCTGCTACCTGCTGCTCTCCCTCAGCAATGAGCGCTTCCGAAGCCTCTTTCTGAGCAGTATAAGTCTGAATATGCTGTGCCAAAAGCCTATCCGCCTGATAGACTTGCAGCTGGTTTCGGTAGTCTTTTTGCTGTTGCAATACCTCTTCAAGGGTAAAAGTCGCTTCTTTGAGCGGAAGTGCCTCATATTGAACCTCTAAACGAGCTATTTTATCAGCATTTTCAGCCATAAGCCTCGAGAGTTCTTTCTTTTCTACAGCCAATGCCTGCAACCATTGATAGTTGTCTCTGAGCAGCTTATAAGCCGCATTTTCACTTAGCCACGCTTGTCGTTCTTGCTTGTACAGCTCGCCCTTTGCTATACTTTCCGCCTTAGCCGAAAGCTCTTTTTGCTTATCTTGCAACAATTGCGTTTGGACTTGCTGTTGCGCTTGCCTCTCGCTTAGCAGCCGTTGAACTTCAGCCAAACGTACCTCCAACGCCTTTGCCTTGTCGATAGCTGGCTTAGCAGTCTCATACACCGACTGGGCAGCCGCGACCTCTGCCGCAGCAGTAGTTTTTTCAGCCTCTGCCGCTGCTTTGTCTGTAGCCAAACGTTGCTGTTCGCTCTGAGCGGCTTGCAATTGCTGCACGGCAAGCTGTAGTTGTGCCTCCTCCCGCTGTTGCAAGAGAATATCCGCTTTTACTGCCTGAAGCTGCTCAATAATAGATAGTTGAGAGAAACGGTCAGCTTGGGCGCTCCTCTCCTCTATGGCCTTTTCTTTCTCAGCCATAGCCTGCTGATACCCATCTGAAAGCGAATGATAATCAGCATACCACTGCTGTTGTGCTTTTAGCGTTTCGAGTTCCTCCTGAAGCGCCTTAAGCTGTTGGCTATCAACAGCTAATTGCTTTTCTATCGCCTCTCGGTCGGCAGACGATAAGAAACTAAGCTGTGCCAGCTGTCGCTCCAATAGCTCAAGCTCTGTGCGATGCTGCTTGCTAAGTTCGTATATCTTCATCGAAATCTGACTGTATATCTCGGTACCGGTTAGCTTTTCTAATATATCCGAACGCTTATCGTCATTAGCTTTTAGAAAGGAAGTAAAATCGCCTTGTGCTAAAATAACCGACTTGGTAAACTCGTCAAACGAAAGACCTATCAGCTCCCTTATCTTCTCTAAAACAAGGGTTTTCCTATTCTCTGCAAACACCTCATTATCAGTCAGATTAGTAAGCTGTATCGTTTCCTGTTGAAGATTTCCCTGCTGCTTACCCCTTGCCCTACGCACCTGCCACTCGGCTTCGTAATGCTTAGCATCAGCCGCCTGAAAAACCACCTTGGCATAGCCATTAGTAGCTCCTTTGCGGAGGAGGTTTCTAACGTTATTAACCTGCACTTCGCCGGTACCATCGTTGATGCTCAGGGTGCTTTTAGTAGCAGCAAGACGGGGCGTTTCGTTGTATAACGCAAGACAAATAGCATCTAAGATAGTCGATTTGCCAGCCCCTGTAGCCCCTGTGATAGCAAATAAGCCCACAGACTTCAGCGGTTCGGCTTCCAAATCAAGCGTAAAAGGTCCTTCGATAGAAGCTATATTGTAAAGGGAAACAGATAGTATCTTCATCGCATCTTTTTTGTGGCAAATGTACGGATATTTCTTAAATTAACAATTGTGAGGATACGGATAAACTTCGCTTATCCTTCGCTCATCGTTCGCTCTTGCTGTATCTTTTCTGTGTCCTTTTAAATGTAATTGGTAGTAAAAAAATCATCGCCTGAAATGAAAAAGAAGGAAATGAAACGGTGTCAAATTGTCACCAGTTGAAATTAGAAGCTGCTGATAGTAAAATGCGGCTTACTGATGTTGCTGATACAAAAGTGAAAGATTATCTTGAAATTGAGAAATAGGCAGATTAACAATTTATTACTATCTTTGCCCCCGAAAAAGAAAAAACTTAAGAATCACTATGAAACACCTACTTCTTTTATGGGGCGCATTGCTCTTTTCGCTAGCAACTTATTCGCAGATGCTCTTCTCTGAAAACCTTACAATGACAATAGACAGCACCAAGACACTGCAAGGTAACCTAATGCCTATCTTAGATTTTAAAACCGAAAAAGCTGATGTCTTCACCCTGAAAAATACCGCCAACCTCAACCTGCTGCTCAATCGCAATAGGGTTATTAACCTCATCAATAAGTTCGAGTTCTCTACTTATGGCAAAATGCTTATCGTGAGCGGAGGATATTTGCATTTAGAATACCGCTATTTGTTAGACCACGCTTTTGAGGTGTACCCTTATGCCGAATCGCAATGGGCAGAGAGTAGAGGTATGAACCACAAGATTTCTGCGGGCTTGCAGTCGCGCTATCGGCTGATTAACACCAAGTCTTCGCTGATGTTTGCCGCTGTGGGCTTGTTCTTCGAATACGAAAAATGGCAACACCCTGCCCCCGATGCCAATACACCCGAGCACGCCTATAGCAGGAGTATCAAAACTCATTTATCGCTCAGCTATAAACTCCAACTGACTGAAAAATGGACGCTTACCACTACCGGTATATATCAAACCCGTCCCGATAGCACTTTCAACAAACCTCGCTATGGAGGTGCGGCAGACCTTACTTACAACATCACTCCTACCGTAGGCATCGTGGGCACCTATCGCCTTATCTACGACACCGACCCTATTGTGCCCGTACGAAAGGACTACAACACTATGGAAGTGGCGCTTAATATTTCATTTTAATTTGACGATTTGCCAATTTGCTTGTGCGGCTTATACTCAATTAGTAAATTATTATTATCTTTGCAGTTCAGATAAAACATTACTTAAGTACTAACATCTAAACACTTATTTAATACTATGAGTTTCTTAAAAAACCTACTTAACCTACACCAAGGCGAGGAGAAAAAAGAAAAAGTGATTGAGGATATCCTCAGCAATATCTCTTTCAGGGGTGCTAACCTATGGGTTTTAGCTTGTGCTATCCTTATTGCTTCTATCGGACTAAACGTCAATTCTACGGCAGTCATTATCGGGGCGATGCTTATCTCTCCGCTTATGGGGCCTATTGTGGGGGCAGGCTTTGCATTAGCTACCTACGATTTTGACTTATTGAAAAAAACAGGACGCAGTTTGCTTATCGCTACGGTAGTGAGCCTTATAGTATCGTTTATCTACTTTTATATCAGTCCGTTTAAGGATGTGCAATCGGAGCTTTTAGCCCGTACCTCGCCTACTATTTACGATGTGTTCATCGCTTTTGTGGGTGGGTTGGTAGGGGCTATCTCCCTGACCCGCGAAGACAAAGGGAACCCTATCCCTGGGGTAGCGATTGCTACTGCTTTGATGCCTCCGCTCTGTACAGCAGGTTTTGGCTTAGCTACCGGCAATATTAGTTACTTTTTAGGGGCTTTTTACCTATACAGCATTAACTGTTTCTTTATAGGTATTGCTACTTTTCTCATTATTAAATATCTGAAATACACCCCTAAGAATACGGGTAATGAGGCGCTTAATAAGCGTTTGCGGATTGTTATCTCTACCTTGGTAATCCTCATTGTTACCCCGAGTTTGTATTTGGCATATACTCTTTTGAAAGAGAAGGAATTCAACGAGAATGTGGCACACTACATCACTGCAGAGTTTGAAAACAACGGTTATACTATCATTTATAAGAAAATACGCTACAATACGAACCCTAAATCTATTGAATTAGCGTTTTTGGATAAGAAATTTAGTGATGAAGAGCTAAAAACGCTACAAAGCAACCTTAAAAACTTCAAACTACTCAATACTGAGCTTATTGTACGACAAAAAGAATCGGAAATTGATAAAGAAATACTATCAGAAATCAACAAAAACAAGTCGTCGCTCTCTAGTAAAGATGTGATGATAAATCAGCTAAAAGAAGAGTTGGCGCAATACAAATATAACGACCCTACTTTTGCTAAAGAGATGCAGGTATTATTCCCTAACATAGACGATTTTTACTTTGGCAAGCTGAACCTCTTGTCTAATAAAGATTCTCTACAAACGGCTACTGTACTGCTCTACACCCTGAAAAAAGATACTATAAAGGGCAAAGAAGTGACTAAAGAAATAGATGCCGTGCGATTGCAACAATGGCTCGCTGAGAAGTTTGGCGATAAGAAAGTGATATGCCAATTTGTTGATTAGGCGATTTGCCAATTTGGCGATTTGGCGATTTGGCGATTTGGTAGATGTTTTTACACTATTATTAGCCTTAGATGAAGAAAGCTCCATAAGTAACACCCAGCAGACTTAACAAATGCAAATATCAAAGAATAACAATGCCGCATAACTTATTTCAAAATATCTACAAACATCCTCTGATAGGGGCTCAAGAGTTACAACAGATACAAAAAGCCCATCAGTCTATTGTTTTTCGCAAAGGTGATTTTATCTTGCGCAAGGACGAAATAGCTCGTGGTTATCTTATCTTGCAGAGGGGAGTTGCTCGCGCCTTTGTGTATGACTATGAGGGAAAAGACATCACTACCGACTTCTTTTGTGAAGATGAAATTATCGTGCAAGAACTTTCTCTTTTTAAGCATTTACCTTCTGCCGAAAATATCCAAGCCCTTACCGATTGTGAGGGCTGGCATATAGATTATGAGGATTTTCAAAAACTTTATCACAGTTTGAAAGGATATTCGGAATGGGGGCGACTCTTTATGACAGAGAAATTGTTTGAGGCAAAGAAACGTTCTCTTGAAATGATTACACTCCCTGCCAAAGAGCGCTATATGCAGTTTATTAAGGAAAAACCGAGCGCTATAAAGCACACTCCCTTAAAACATATAGCTACTTATTTAGGCATCACAGATACTTCACTAAGTCGTATTAGGAAAGAAATGTGAAAATCTTGTCTTATGGCAAGATTTTTTTTGTTTGAAGGCAGTACTTTTGCCCCCGATTTCTAAAAAACATTTAAAAATGACAAAAACAAAACACTTTGATTTTCTTTTATCCATTCGCAAAAACCTATTGACTTACTTGGATAATCTTACTCCTGAACAATTAGGTTATATCCCAATAGGTTTTTCTAATAATATCTTTTGGAATATAGCACATTGTATTGCTGTACAGCAATTCTTATGTTATCAACTCAGTGGAAATAAACTGCTAATCAGCAATGATTTTTTAGAGAAATACAATCGTGGCACCTTTCCTCAAAAGATTGCACCTTCAAAGGAAGAAATCTACCAAGTAAAGGAATTGTTACTCAGTACAGCCAATCAATTACAAGAAGATTATCAAGGAAGGTTATTCAATGAGTTTCCAACGGTTAAGGTAGGTTTATTTTCTATTGATACTATAGAAGATGCAATGTATATAAACAATATGCACGAATCGAGACATTTGGGAACTGTAGTAGCTTTAAACTATTTTAGCTCAAAAATCTAATAAAAAAAATGGCTTATAGTATAACACTTGCGAATAGAGTTCGCGAATATTTAGCTCAAATTCCTCATATTACGGTGGAAGAAAAAGCGATGTTTGGTGGTTTGGCTTTCTTGGTGAATGACAAGATGTGCATCAACATAGGAGAGGATTCCTTAATGTGTAGGTTTGACCCTGAGCAGACAGAAGAAATTGCCGAAAGACAGGGCTTCTCGCCAGTGGTAATGAGAGGCAAAGAGCTCTCTGGCTATTGCTATGTAGACCCTACGGGGTACAACCAAAAAAAAGACTTTGATTTTTGGTTACAACTCTGTTTAGAATTCAACAGCAGGGCAAAGAGTTCAAAAAAAACAATAAAATAATAACTAATTTGCAATAATATATGTTTGATTTTCTTACAGAACTTGCAGAAAACAACAATAAAGAATGGTTTAATGCTCATAAAGCTCAATACGAATCGGCTAAATTGGAAGCCACTACACTTTTTAAGCATATTTATTCTATACTTACTGAGTATGACACTTTGTCTTCACTAAAAATATATCGCATTTATCGTGATTTGCGTTTTTCTAATGACAAAACACCTTACAAAACGCACTTTGGGTGCTATATACAGCGCAAAGAACCCTACTATCTCGGTGGATATTATGTATGTATCAGTCCGCAAGAGACTTTTATAGGAGGAGGTTTTTTTGAGCCCAATAAAGATGAATTATTACGTATCCGTCAGGAGATATCATTTAACGCTGAGAAATTTAGGGAAGTAATGAAGAATGAGGGTATACAAAAAGAATTTGGCAGACAATTATGGGGAGAAGAACTCAAAACAGTCCCTAAAGGTTTTCAGAAAGATGATCCAATGATAGACTATCTGCGTAAAAAGCAATTCCTTCTCAAACACGATTATACCTTAGAAGAGGCTACATCAAATAACTTTGCTGAGAAAGCAATTCAAGGATTATTAACTATGCGTCCTTTTTTTGACTTTATGACCGAAGCTCTCACTACAAATCTCAATGGAGAACAGCAGTTTTACAGATAAGTTTGGCATTAGCTGAATACTTATGTGCTAACCTTTTAAAAACTAAAAAAATCCTCGTGTGGTATGGTACTGCACGGGGATTTTTTTATTGACATATTGACTCATTAGCTAATTATTACTATCTTTGTCCCCATAGAGGAAATTCAATCGTTATAGGGGTATAATATTAAATTTAAAAATGTATGAAAGATTTTGTATTAATTTTTCGTTTGAACAACATCGCTGATTTCAAACCTACTCCCGAGCAAATGCAAGAACGTATGAACTGGCTTGCAGGTATCGCTTCACAAAACAAATTAGCGGACAAAGGAAATACTCTTTTGCCTATCGCTGGCAGTGCCAAAACTATCAAAGCCGATAAGGTTGTAACTGATGGACCTTTTACCGAAATTAAAGAGTTTATCAGTGGCTATGTGGTAGTAAAAGCTGAAAACATTGATGAAGCAGTGGAAATGGCTAAAGCCAACCCTATTTTTGAACAAGTAGGTGGCAGTATTGAAGTGCGTGAAGTGCTAAAAAGAGATTAAAATGCCTCACTCACAACTTTTATCCGATTTGTTTCGAAAAGAATACGCTAAAATGGTGGCAGCCTTATGTCGCCATTTTGGCTTTTCTCATTTGGAGATTGCTGAAGATATTGCGAGTGATACTTTCTTAAAAGCCTATGAATTGTGGGAAACAGAGCCCTTACCTCCCAACCCTACTGCGTGGCTTTACACCGTCGCCAAAAACAAAGCTAAAGACTATGAAAAACACGTAGCTATATTTGAAGATAAAGTAAAAAAGGCACTTACACCTACTGAAAAAAGCGAAGAACTTACCTTTGAAACTTCTGAAATAAACGACAGTCAGTTAGAAATGCTCTTCAATATCTGCGATCCTTCTATTTCTGTAGAGTCTCAAATAAGTTTGGCTTTGCAAATACTCTGTGGTTTTACAGTAGAAGAGATTGCCAATGCCCTACTCACCCATACCGAAACTATAAAAAAACGACTTCTTAGAGCTAAAAGCAAACTCAGAGAGCATCATTTTCAAATCAAAACTGTAAGCCCAGCCGATATACAAGCCCGATTAGAAACTGTACTGCGCTGTTTGTACTTATTTTTCAATGAAGGCTATTTTTCAGAAACTAACAATGAGTTTATACGAAAAGAGTTTTGCAAAGAAGCCTTGCGCCTTACACTCTTACTTGCCGAGCACCCTGAAACTGATACACCACAAGTGAATGCTCTTTTATCGCTGATGTGCTTCCAAAGTTCCAGACTTGAAGCTCGTATCAATACCACTGGTGAAAACACTCTTTATGAACAACAAGATAAAAGCAAATGGGATAAAGAACTCATACACAGAGGCAACTATTACTTAGTAAAAGCCTGCGAAGGATCACAAATCTCTAAATATCACTTAGAAGCTGGTATTGCCTATTGGCATACTACCCCTACCGATGAAAATAAGTGGGAGTATATTCTCCGCCTATATAACCAACTCATTATCATTGAATATTCTTCTGTAATAGCCTTAAATAGGACTTTTGCTTACGGCAAGGTGTACGGCAAAGAAAAAGCTATTGTAGAGGCTGAAAAATTAGGATTGCAAAACAATCGTTACTACCACGAGTTATTAGGATATTTGTATACTGATATCAATAACCAAAAAGCAATTGCTCACTACCAAAAAGCGATTACTCTCTCTAAATCCCCCAACGAACGCGCGACACTGCAAAAACAGATAGAACAATTAGTGAAATAAGAGGAGTAGTTTTATTTGGAAATTATTACTATCTTTGCCAACAAATACTTTAGGACGATATGTTAAAAAACTTTACCCTTATCATTGCGCTCTTGCTCACTTCTTTAGTGCAAGCACAAAAAGAAACTTCAATCCGTCATATCGATATTCTCGCTTATGACTCTGATGGGGAACTTTATTTTTATACTCAAAAACAGAAAGACAAGTTTTTAGAGTTAGAATTTGAGTCTCAAGAAGATGAAAATCTAGATACCGATACCGAAGTTTACGATCTCAAATTGGTTCATTATAATGAGGAGGATTTAGAGACCCTAAACGAGATAAAAGAGGACGACAAGAAAATTATCTACCTCAAAGATATACAACGCACTACCCTCAGCGATTTTGTAGGCAAAACCTTTAACACACTTCCTCCTATTTATAACAAGAATACTCAAACAATTGTCAAAATTTTTAACCCTTACTTGTTTTTGTTATGTGATATAGATAGAAAAGAAGAAAATCCTTATCGAAGAAAAAACTATTATTCACTACACACTATCCATCTAAAAAAGGGGCGAAACATTTATCTCTTGAGTGATGGAGGAAATATCGAGGGTTTTATTGTACCCTTAAAAGATAAAACCTTGTTTTTAAGTAGAGAGACAACGGTACTTGCGCCAACTCAATACCCTTCGTCTTATACAGATGACTTTATAAGCTATGAGCCAGAAGAGCATCTCATACTTCGCCCCAAAGGCAAGCGTTATGAGCTTACTAATACCTATAAAGAAAAAGTGCTTTCTGGCAGATATGATACAATCTATTATAACAAATTTGGCATTATAACCAGAAAAGGGAGCAAATTCACTCTCTACGATAGTTACTCACAAAAGAAAACGTTTAAGCAGATGCGCAGTGTTTATTTCTACCGAGATGGTATTGAAATGCTTAACAAGCAAGGAGCAGCATATTACACAATAGATGGCGAACGTATAGAGAAATTTCCAAAAATCAGTTATTCACTCTGTGGAACAGTATATGAAAGTCGTTATTCATTGAAAAAAGACCTTAATAAACCAGAATCCCCACATTATATGCTTTATGGTTTTGGGGGCTTTGCTTCAGATTTTGAAGCTGAAAAACGGAACTATCTTTCTGATAGAAGTGCCGACGAAACACTTTCTTTTATTGATGGTAGTAGGTATTTTGTATGGGATGAGAATGACTTTTTTGTCGATAACATTTACCATCATCCCGAACTTATACGCGTACAACGAGGAAACAAATACGGATTGTTTAAATACAATTATCAAAAGATTTCAGAAAAAGAACTATATATTGAAGGAATAGAGGAGGATAAAGAAAACGAAGAAGAAAATAGTTTTAAACGCAATGTACGCAAATATGCTTCAGCTCATCTCACAGGAGAAGAACAGCTCCCTATTATCTATGATAATATTGAGCAGCATAAAGATGGGCTTATCTACTTCTACAAAGACAATAAGATAGGTATCTACCCCCAGCATAAAAAGGTTATATACGACAAAATAGAACCCCAAACCCACTCTTTCTATCACATTGTAAAGAAAGGTAAAAAAGGTTATCTAGACATCAGAACAATGAAAGAGTATTTTTAACTAGCTTTATACTCTAAGATTACAATAATTAAGCCCTAGCACAATAAGCAATAAAAGCTACCAATTAGTATGCTAAGTAAAAAATAATATGTACTTTTGCACATTATACCGTTTAAAGGCAGGTATAGCCACCACAGCAGTAAAGGAACAATTGCAGCAAATGAAAAAGAAAAAGATGTATATCCTTATCACGATAGTATTGGTCTTGCTCGTAGGAGGGGCTTACTATATATTCTGCCCTACATTTCTTGCAAAACCTATGGGCAAGTATGCCATTGGCACGGTAACCTATTGTGTAACCGAGCCTGATAGGGAAGAGATTTTCATCACTGATAAACACCAAGCCAGACAAATCCCCATACAAGTGTGGTACCCTGCCGAAAATACCGCTCAACCTGATTACGCTCCTTATATCCCTGAAGCTACAAAGGTGAGCGAGGCTATTTCAGAGTTTTTGCATATTCCAAAGGCGTTGCTTTATCCGTTGCAATTCAAGCGTTCTAATGCCTTAGAAAAAGCCCCCATAAGCAAGGAAAAAGCCCAATATCCTGTACTTTTATACCTCACAGGGCTTTATGGTCACCGATGTATAAGCACTTTTCAGATACAAGAATTGGTCTCGCAAGGCTATATAGTGGTAGGTATTGATTGTCCTATAGCAGTAGCCTTGGCAAGTTTCCCCGACGGCAGTACGCTCAAAAGCCTGCCGCGAACGCTCATCGACCCTATGCTCAATGAGAGTTTGATAGAAGAAAATCCACTTTTGAACTATAACGGAAAAACTTTTGAAGGGGGATTGATAGCCTACTTTGCTAAAGATGTATCGCGAGTAATAGATTTTCTTATGACGCTCAACACAAACGACCCTAACAATCCTCTTTATAACAAACTTAACTTGGATAGATTAGGAGCTTTTGGCGTCTCTCTTGGAGGAATTATCGTATCGGAAGCCTCGTGGAAAGACCTTCGTATCAAGGCTAATTTGATTATGGAATCACGGATTCCGCTAAAAATAGCACAAACGGGCTTGCGAGTTCCTACAATGGTTATCACACGTCCGGCAGAAGCTATGCGCACAGAAAGAGAACGCTCAGGAGGATGGACAGAGAGCGATATTCAAGAGCACCTCAGCACAATGGAAAACCTATGCAAAAACACTGTTGAGAGTGAATTTGTACAAATCCCTGATATCTTTCACGTAGATTTTACCGATGCACCTTTGTGGGTGCCTTTTCCTCATCTTTTGGGATTTAGTGGCAAAACCCCTATTGAGGAAACTCACCACAAGCTGAATGAACTTACCTTTAATTTCTTTGAAAAACATTTATAATAAACTATATGAAACACTTAATTATCTTCTTATTATTCCCGCTTTTAGCAGCTGCACAACCTATTATTAGCTGTACAGATATGATAAAACCTTATGCTGACTTTGAGAGTCCATTGGCTTTTGAAGAAACTGTGGTAGCCCTTCAAAAAGAGGTAAATAGCAGGGGCATTACCATTTTTGCTACTATCGACCATAAGAAGGCTGCTGAGGCTGTAGGCGAAAGTATGCAGCCCGCCACCGTGCTTATAGTAGGCAATCCCAAAGTAGGAACCGCCCTAATGCAGGAAAACCCTCGCTTTGCTATTGAACTCCCTTTGAAAATCCTCATCTATGAGGAAGATAAAACAGTAAAGATACGCTACGAGAAAATTGCTGCTATGGGCGAAAAATACCATATAAAGCAAAACTTCAGCACAGCAGAGAAAATAGATGCAGCAATGCTACAACTGATAAAATCGTCAATTGGGGAATATCGTAGGGGAACAGCAGATTAATAACTAACCATTATGTATGATTCTTTAAAAAGACATTTTCAGCAAATACTCCCTTTTACCGAGGAAGAACTCAGTGCAGTAGACCAGTATTTTACTGAACATATTTTTGCTAAGAAAGCAATGCTTTTAGAGGCTCCTCACCCTTGTAAATATCTCTTTTTTATCGACAAAGGTTGTGTACGTCATTTTCACACCAAAAATGATGGTAATGAAAAAACCTGCGATATTTCACTTGAAAACCAATGGACAACTGCTTTTATGAGTTTTAACAGCGGTTGCCCATCTAATCTCTCGTTACAAGCCTTAGAAGAGACAATTGTCTATCGTATCAGTAAAGAAGAGCTTATTTCTCTTTATGCTAAACATCACAACTTTGAAACTTTCGGACGTTTGATGGCAGAGCAAATCTTACAACGTGCTACTGATACCGCTATGTATTTGGCTGCTGATAAACCTGAAGAGCGCTTTCAGCACCTGTTTCGCTCGCGACCAGAACTCTTTCAGCGTGTGCCTCAAAAGTATATTGCTAATCTGCTGGGTATTAGTCCGGAGAGTTTAAGCCGACTACAAAAACGTATGTACACCAAAAAATCTTAACATAAGTCAACAAGAAGGAAGCCCATTACGCCGTACTTTTGCCCCGAATTAAAAAAGAATACGTAATGAAAACACTTAACGATTATCAAATCGCCTTAGATGATGTAATGGAATTCATCGACAACAACCTACTTGAAGCTAAACTTCGGGAAGTAGAAGCCGATTATAACGCAAACCCTTCGTTGCTGAACAAAGTACGTTTAGGGATTATTTATCACGAAGTAGCCTTAAATTTAGGCTTCTTTAGCAAGCAGTACAAAGGCTATGCGCAAAAGAGTCTCACGATTTTATCGGAATGTGAAGTCAATACTGAAACACCTGAGGCATTAGAACCTTTTATCCTTTCTTATGAGGCTTCGGCAATGGCTTTGGTAGCTGGCGAAACTTTTAAACTTTCGCTCATCGGCAAAAGTTTTAAACTCTTTGAAACAGCTATACAAAAGTATGGTACAGTACATTATCTTCCTGAATTTATGCGCGGTAGCGTAGCTGAAAACCTACCTTGGTTTTACTTCAGCAAGCGTGCTTTAGCCAAAATTGACTTTGAGAACATCATCCGCAAGCAAGCGCAACACCCCGAATATGCTTCTTGGAAAATAATGAGTTTCGTGTATTGGGCGTGGGCAAAGCAACACCCACAGCGCAAATATCGCTCGCAAGCCCTTTCCTATCTGCAAAAAGCCATAGAGCTTGACCCTCATTATTTAGCAGGACGCAAGCGCTCTGAAGAGCTAATGGCGTGCTATTCACTGAAATAAATCAGTAATTGAAAGCAAAAGTCTCTATCCTATAAAAATCCCCGTATGGTATGTGTGCTATATGGGGATTTTCTATTGTTATTAAGCCTCTTGAGCTATTCTGATTTTGCGCAACCACAGACCTACGCCGAGATACAGCAGACAAGGAATAATACCTGAAACGGGCGAAATGAGTATCTCTCTACCTGTTTCAATGAGAATATGCTTATCGTATATCAAACTGTTAATGACTGTATCTTCAATAGCGTGCATCCAAACCCCAGGCCAGATAGAACCCGTAAGGCGGAAAAGCTCGGTATACATTACCGTCCACGAGGTGCAGCACACTAATGCCATTACGCAAAAAGTAACCTTATCATAAGGGAATACGGCAAATAGCTGTTCTGGCTTTAGAAAATAAAAGAAGTAAGGCCAATGCCACGAGCACCACACTACCCCCACAATGAGGTAGAGCCACACATCTTTAATATTCAAACTGAGCAAACGGGCGGTAAGATACCCTCGCCACGACGATTCTTCAAAGAAATTCTTTACAAATTCCGCTACTACAAAAATACCAAAGCCCGCAAGATAGTCCGTCCACCGGATTTGCACATCTAACCAGCCCAAAAGCTCCCCTATAAGCAGGGTAACGGCAATCACCGCAGGGTAAATAAGGGTTGCCACCCCATACCAACGCAGGTTTTTCTTGATAAGCGGACGCAATCCTGCATCACGCCAACCATCGCCCATAAAAGCGCGCAACACAAGCCAAGTAAGCAGAGGGGCAACTATAAAAATACCCATTCCGTTAGTACCATTGCTAGTATCGCTAAAATCACCCGTCGTTTCGCCCGTAAGAGTATCTACCCATACGCCCACCCAGCCACAACTAAGGGCTACGAGAATAAAAATACATAAATTCCTAATGGTTCGTGCTTGATTCTTCATCTTTTAAAAATATTTGATTATCTTTGGCGCAAAATTACGGCGGCGCGCATCACTACACAATACTGAATAATAACCATTTTGAAAATGACAACCGATAAAAGCATAGAAGAAATAGCACAAGAATACATTCCGCAGATAAAATTTTTAGAAAAAGCAGGGAGTTTTGCGGTGTTTCTATCAGACAGATACGGGCATTACTATTATGTAACTGAATATGTAACCAAAGATATTCAAGCGCCTCAAGAGCTTAATATTGAGAAATTGGTACATCCTGATGATTTAGAAGTGGTAAAACGAATTGATAAGAAAGTATGGGAGTTTTTGGATTCTCTACCCGAAGAAGAAAAGTTAGCTTATAAATATATCTATGAGCTGAGAGTATTAGAGAAAGGGAAGTATATACGAATGATTTACCAAACGCGCCTATTAGCCTTTAAAGACGATAATTTTCTTGTAATGGGTATGATAGACCTCGCCCCCGAGCAATCGACAAACACTTCTGTGCGTTTTCAGATAAAAAACTGCCTTACTGATGAGATTGTGCCTTTTGCTATCGAAACTGCTACCGATACGCTGCTTACTCCGCGCGAAAGAGAGATACTTGCTCTTGCTAAAGAAGGAATGTTCAGCAAAGAAATATCAGAAAAATTGAACATCAGCATACATACCGTAAACCGCCACCGCCAAAATATCCTCGAAAAACTACAAGTAGATAATATTATTGAAGCAATAAGGTCGTAGCACGAGTCGTAGCACAACACGCAATAAATAAAAATCCCTGTGTGGAATATATACCACACGGGGATTTTTTTATTGGTAATTTAGAAAATAAGCAAGATAGGAAAAGTCTTTTCTGCAAAACAGCCTTATCTTTGCCCTCGTAAATCAGTAACTCAATATGAAAAACATTACTTACAACGATTACGTTCAGCGCATCAATAAGGTAGTTGCTTACATCAACAATCATTTAGATGAGACTTTAGACCTAAAAACACTCGCTAATGAGGCGGCTTTATCTGACTTTCATTTTCATCGTATCTTCAAAGCCTTAAAAAATGAAGCTATTGGGGGGTATATCACTCGTCTTAGGTTAGAAGCTACTGCCCGCTTGTTGCGATATACCTCCCTGACAATAGAAGAAATAGCCTTTAATATAGGCTATGAAACCCCTGCATCGCTCTCTAAAGCCTTTAAGAAACAATACGGCATCAGCCCTACTGAGTATAGAACAAACAAAGATACCTACATTATGAAAAAAGAAATCATCAATCCGGATTTGGCTCTAAAAACTCCTAAAATAGTAACATTAGAGCCTAAAAACCTTATTTATGTAGCCCTCACAGGTGCCTATGGAAGTTTAGACTACGGAAAGGCTTACGAGCAACTATGGGCTGTTATTAAGGCTCAAAAACTCTTCACCAAAGGGATAGAGTCTATATGTATATCGTATGACGATCCGAAAATTACTGAAGGCTCTTTGCAACGCTCTGATGTATGTTTGGCTATCCACAAGCCTGCCACCCCACAAGAAGAAGTTAGTTGCAAGACCTTAGCAGGAGGTAAATATGCTGTTTTCTTCTATCAAGGTAGTTACGAAAACCTTTCTCAGGTGTATGATACAGCTGTACGCTGGGTGATAGACCACCAGTACACACTAAGCGAAGAACCTTTCTTTGAAAAATACCTCAACGATGCGCGCCGTACCCCTAAAGAAAAGCTAAAAACAGAGATTTATATTCCTATTAATTAACCCTTTTGTCAATCATTTTATAACTTTTAATACTATGCAACTTACAAAAACAGAAAAAACTATTGGTATCGTCCTAGCGATTGCCTTATTATTGCTCACTCTTTCAGGAAGTGGTTACTTCTTTTTTAGCCTGAAAACAAACATAGTACAATGGATTGCTTACAATGCTTGTTCGCCCAGTAGCTTAGTATATTTAGTTGGCTTTATAGTCTTTTTGTACAACAAAAACGCTATCGGGCTGGCACTTGCTTTCTTGCCAATGTACTATTTTGGCACTATGGGACTCTTCACTTTTACGTGGAGTGGCGCTAATATCTTTGCCCAAATGTCGCACATTACTATGACGCTTAATCTTCTTTGGGCAGGCTATATACTCTATCGTCTCGGTGATTACAAAGTATTTGCGCAAGGCTTGTTGTGGAGTATCATACTTTTTGTGCCTTTTATTGCTTTTGTGATGTACTACTGTCGCACTCACGCTGACGAAATCAGTAGTTTATTGCAAATGACGGCTTAGGATATTTGTATTTAATAGCTAAAAAATCCCTATGGTGCGAACTGCATTACGGGGATTTTTTTTATTCTCTAACGAATAAGCTTTACTTGGTGCGCTATTAAAGTTTTCATTTGGGTAATAGCAGTTTTATTGAGCTCAAGCAAACGGTCAGCTTGTGAAAGACCTTGCCTAATAAGCAAAGCGTTGATACTCTCTAAATTGCTCAGTACTACTAACTGCTCTAAAGTTGCCTCATCGCGGATATTTCCTTCTTTATTAGGGTGTGCATCTCGCCATTCTTTAGCTGTGATACCGAACAAAGCGATATTTAGCAAATCAGCTTCATCAGCATAGATATATTGCATCTGTTTTTTAGTAACTTCTTTGGGAATAAGGTTCTCTTTTATCGCATCAGTATGGATGTGATAATTACTTTTACACTGATTTTGTAACTATTAAGTCCCGCTTGACTTTTAATTATGGCGAATTCGCCATAATAACAATTATTTGACAAAAATTGTTTATCTTTGCAGGGTATAAAACTAAAAATAAGAAATACAATGAAAAACATCCAATTAAACAACGGGGTACAAATGCCCCTATTGGGTTATGGAGTATTCCAAGTAGACCCTAAAGAATGTGAGCGTTGCGTAAGCGATGCTATTTCGGTAGGCTACCGAATGATTGACACTGCCCAAATCTACAAAAATGAAGAGGGCGTAGGCAATGCTATTAAGAAAAGTGGTATCGAGCGCGAAGAGTTCTTTATCGTTACCAAAGTGTGGGTAAGCAATGCAGGCTACGAAAAGGCAAAAGCCTCTATCGAAACCTCTTTGCGCAAACTACAAACTGATTATATCGATTTGCTACTCGTTCACCAACCTTTTGGCGACTATTACGGCTCTTATCGCGCTATGGAAGAAGCCTATAAAGAGGGCAAAGTACGCGCTATTGGCGTGAGCAACTTCTATGCCGATAGATACCTCGATTTGGCATACCACTGCGAGATAAAACCTGCTGTAAACCAAATGGAAACACACGTATTCCACCAACAGCAAGCTCTACAAGAACTGATGACAAAATACGATACTAAACTGATGTCGTGGGGACCTTTTGCTGAAGGCAGAAACGACTTCTTTGCCAATCCTACTCTTAATGCTATTGGCGAAAAGTATCAGAAAAGTGCTGCCCAAGTAGCTTTGCGCTATCTGTTGCAACGCGATATTATCTGCATTCCTAAGTCGGTGCGCAAAGAGCGTATGGAACAAAACCTTAATGTTTTTGACTTCCAACTCTCAGCGGAGGATATGAGCCAAATAGCGGCTCTTGACACCAAGCAAACGCTCTTTTCTTCTCACCGAGACCCTGATTTTGTAGAGATGATAGTACAATATGGTAATTAGGTCGTAGCACGAGTCGTAGCACGACAAGCTATAAATAAAAATCCCCGTGGTTACAGCCTGTGCGGCTCGCACCACGGGGAGTTTATTATTACTGATAAAATGCACTCGGACTTACTCCTAAGTGCTGCTGTACAAAGCGAGAGAAATAGGCAGTAGAAGAAAAGCCAAAAAGGTCGGTGAGCTCGGTAATAGAGTGTATTTTTTGCTGTAACAGTTTTCGTATATGTATGGTAGTAAATCGGTTAATCCAAAAGAGGGCATTGCGCCCGCTCACCTGCTTGCATACTTCCGATAGGTGCTTAGCCGACACAAAGAGCTTATCAGCATAATAGCCCACTTCGCGATGTTGCACATACTCTTCTTGTTCTAACAATGCCATAAAACGCACCATAAGATCGTTGTCCTGAAAGGTTATTTTCTGCTGACCAAACAACGAGGTATGAATATCAAAATAATCTAAAATAAGCATTTGTACCGCACTGTGTAGCACTTCCTCTTGAAAAGCGTGAGTGGTATCGGTCAGTCGGCGTTTTATTTGCTCGAAATCGTATTGCAATTGGGCAAACTGCTTTTCGGTAAGGAGCATAATAGGGTTTGCAAACAGTGCCAACGCCCCTCGTATGCCATAATTGCTACGCGGGGTACAATATTCAGCATATTTAGGGGTGAGGTAGATACAAGTAGCTTGCAAGTAGGGTGAGGGCACAACAACCTCTATAAACTCCTGATAAGGAATAATCATTGTTTGTCCTGCTTCGAGCACAAAATTTTCTCCGTTGTACTCAAAAGTATACCTGCCCGCCTGGCACAGCACGTGGGCTATACAATGCCGCAACTCCTCACTACCCAAACGGTGAAGATTATCTTCAATAATGATATTTTCGTTACTCATACTCATAATGCGACAAAGATAGAAAAATTTGTAAAAACTACCGACTTTTGTGTAACAATCTGTTCAAAATACCGCAGTACCTTTGCCTCGTCAAACAATAAAAATTAAAAGAATATGAATTTACCTATCCTTATCTTGATGAGTATTACACTTTTTTCTTGCTCTAAAACAGAAGGTACCCCCACTGTTACCAATACCCCCGAACCTATACAAACTAACAGTAATGGAAGTACTGTGCTACACGACCAAGTAATAAAAAGCAAAATAGTAGGCAGAGATATGTATTACACGGTTTATCTACCAGCTGGTTACAGCAATGAGAAAACATACCCTGTACTATACCTATTGCACGGCTATGGTGGCAACCAAAACGATTGGTTTGTGTACGATAAACTCCAAGAACAAGCCGATAAGGCTATTGCCGATGGCATTATGCCCGAAGCAGTTATCATCACCCCCGATGGCAATACGTGGATGTATTTAGACAATGTAGCAGGACGCTCTATTCGCTACGAAAGCTACTTTTTTCAAGAGTTTCTTCCACAAGTAGAAAAACGTTTTCATATCAAAGAGGAACGCCAAAGCCGAATGATAGGAGGCTTCTCGATGGGAGGCTATGGAGCCCTATATTATGGCATTACCCATCGTGATATGTTTAGCTATATCTATGCAATGAGTTCTGTTATCGAAGGCTATGGTGTACGCAATATTTATGAGGCGATACAGCAATATCCACAAAACGAATTGCCTCCTGTCACCCTTGAATTGGGCACACGTGACTTCTTTACGCGTGAAAACCAACGCCTCCATCAGCAACTCACTGCTGCAAATTACCCTCACGATTATATCTTACGTGAAGGTGGACACGATTGGGAATTCTGGAGTGCTTGCACCCCTAAAATACTTAAAAAATTTGGAGAAACTATAAAAAATAAGCCTTATGAAAAATCTCATATCACCACTAATTCTCTTAACTCTTAGCTTTACAAGCTGTGCTCAAAATAAAGACCTTATGCCTAACAATCCTCAAGCTTCGACAACTACAAGCGAACACCTTACAGTTGCGCATACCGTACAAGACCTCATCTATCATAAAGCCTTTACAGGCTATGGCGAACTGCTTTTGCCCTTTGATGAGAATAGCAACTACTACACCCTACCGCTTTCACAAATAGCCCGTACTATGCCTTACCACAGCAATGTGCACCCCAATGTAGTACTCAACGCTGTAAACCATCTTATTGATGAAGTGAATAAAGGGCAAACTATCTTCTATAACATTTATACTGACAATGAGAAAAAACAAGATCCTCGCAAGCAAAACACAGGACTCTTCTTTTTTCGTGGCAAACAAGGGGCTCCGTTTGCTATAATATGCCCTGGAGGTGGTTTCTCATACATAGGTTCTTTGCACGAAGGCTTTCCTCTGGCTAAACGCATTAGCGAACTGGGTTACAATGCCTTTGTGATACGCTACCGCATTGGCAGTGAGCAGTACGCCACCGAAGATTTAGCACAAGCTATCGCTTATGTACTGCAAAATTCTAAAACGTTAGGCGTCTCAACAGAAGATTATTCTCTTTGGGGAGGCTCGGCAGGCGCACGTATGGTGGGCAATATTGCCTACTATGGAGTTAAGAAATTTACTAACGCCCACTTACCCCAACCTGCTACTGCTGTGATTATCTATACAGGACAAAGTCTTTACAGCAAAGATTTTCCACCTACTTTTCTCGCAGTAGCTTCTAATGATGGCATTGCCTCTGCTGATGGTATGCAACGTCGCGCCGAGAACCTCAAACATGTAGGTGTACCCGTAGCCTTTCATCGCTACCAAACTGCTTCGCACGGATTTGGTTTAGGCAATGGCACCGATGCTGAAGGTTGGTTAGATTTGGCTGTAGCGTTCTGGCAACAATACATAAAATAAGAACTTAGAAAAATTTGTAAAAACTACCGACTTTTGTATAACAATCCTTTGGCAAATCCGCTGTATCTTTGCCTTGTAATTAGTTAATGAACAAATAATAAAAACATATAGAAATGAAAAAGACAATAACCTTTTTAACTCTTACGACTATTATGAACCTATCTGCACAACAAATGCACCCCGTACAATACACCCGCAATGATGGTATTAGCATTGCAGCTAATGTCTATACACCTGCGGGATATGACAAAACTAAAAAATATCCTGCTATAGTGGTAGCCCACCCTAACGGTGGCGTAAAAGAACAAGTCGCAGGTTTGTATGCCGAGCTTTTGGCAAAGCAAGGTTATATTGTGATAGTTCCCGATGCTGCTTATCAAGGAGCCAGTGGAGGTACCCCTCGTAATGTAGATACCCCTTCCAGCCGAACTGCCGACCTTCACGCTGCTGCCGATTTTATCAGTACCTACGCCGGGGTAGATGCTAATCGTATCGGGATACTCGGTATCTGTGGCGGAGGAGGATATACACTCAATGCAGCAAAAACCGATAAGCGATTTAAAGCTGTAGCAACATTGAGTATGTTCAACACAGGATTGGTGCGCCGTAATGGTTTTAAAAACTCGCAAGTAGCTACTATCCAACAACGACTTAAAGAGGCTTCCGAAGCCCGCGAAGAAGAAGCTCGTGGTGGTGAAGTGCGTTATGTGGGCAATATGCCTAAAATGAGCAAAGAAGAGGTTGCTAAAATGCCTTTTGACCTCTATCGCGAAGGTTATGAATATTATCTTGAAACCCACGCCCACCCAAACAGCACCTTCCGTTACACCCAAAGCAGTCTTCTGGACTTGATGCGCTTTGATGCTACCGACCAAATAGAGCTTATCAACCAACCGCTCTTAATGCTTGCCGGTAGTAAAGCCGACACTCGTGATATGACCGAAGATGCCTTTGCTAAAGCCGTCAATGCACAAGCTAAAGAACTCTATCTGCTTGAAGGAGCCACCCATATCCAAACCTATTGGAAAGAACCCTACGTAACCCAAGCGGTAAAGAAACTCACAGAGTTTTTTAAAAAGAATTTGTAATAAATAATTAATCAGTCGTCAAGAATACTGACGACAAAAAAAAGATGAATAAAAGCAAATTATTAACACTTGCACTTGCTTTTTTTACTTTAATAGGAACGGCAAGTTGCCAAAACAAAGACAAAGAAATGAACAACAAGAAGAATACCCAAAAGATTCTTTTTATCAACGGAAGCCCAAACCCTAACGGCAATACGGCTCAGTTAGCACAAACATTACTCAAAGGAAAAACATACGAAACACTTAATCTAGTGGAGTATAGAGTCAATCATTACGGACAGACTCTCTCGGGCGACCAATTCGATGAAGTATTGACAAAAATTAGAAATGCCGATATCATTGTGCTTGGGTCTCCTGTATATTGGCACAATATAAGTAGCATCGTACGCACCTTGTTAGAGCGTTTTTACGGGACTATTGCCCCAAATTCGTTTGCTCCTCGTAAACTCTTTTTTTTATATCAAGGTTCAAGTCCTTCCGAGTTTATGATTAATGACGGAGAATACACTATAAAACGTTTTTGTGAAATGTATGGTTTTAGCTATGAAGGAATGGCTAACAATCAATCACAAGCACAAAAACTCTCCGAAAAACTGAAATAATTAAAAGTATTTGTATATCTGTCATCAAAAAAATACAATTATGAAAAAGAATAATTCCTTTAAAAGTGTTTTAACTCCGATATGTTTATCTTTGGTAAGCATAGGGGCATTGGCACAAGAAAATGAGGTTATAGCTCAACCTCCTACCGAAACGGTAAATATTACTCCGGTAGTATTCAAAAACCAGACTTCTGGTTTTCAATTAGCGGGAGTGATTTATACCCCTATAAAAATGAAGAAAAGCGACCATCTACCTGCGGTAGTAGTACAAGGACCTATGGGAAGTACTAAAGAACAAACCGCCAGTCTTTACGCACAACTTTTAGCTGAAAAAGGGTTTGTTACAATGGTGTATGATTATTCTTATTTTGGTTCTAGTGAAGGACAACCTCGCGCTTATGAAGACCCTACTATAAAAGCTACCGACATCAATAGCGCAGTAGCTTTTATAACGAAATACCCCAATGTAGATAAAAACAAAATCTTTGCTGTAGGCATCTGTGGTTCAGGGGTGTATTTACCTTACGCTGTTACTTTGGCTAAATCGTCTCCGTTGAAAGCTATTGCAGTAGTCAATCCTTTTGAAATGATCCACTTTGTCGCTCCTAATGGTAAGAGTGAAGCACAACTGCTATCCGAAAAGAAACTGTATGAAGAAAAAGGTATTGTTACACGTGTAAATCTCATTGATGAAGGTTCTGAAGGAGCTGAGTATTACTACAACAACAAACGAGGGGCTACTCCTAATTGGTTGCCATTTGCTTCTTGGTCTGAGCTTTCTTGGCGCAAGTTCTTTCCTGCCCAAGAGGTAAAAAAACTACATACACCTTTCTTGGTAATAGCAGGTGAAAATGCTTTTACTCGTCAAGGAGCAGAATTGATGTATAACAATGCCGCTACTAATAGTAAGGAATTTTTTGTAGTTCCTAAGGCTCGACATTTCGATATGTACGACAAAGAAGCCTATCTATCAGTTATCATTCCTAAAATCATTACATTTTTTAATCAATATTCTAAACAATAGCAAAATGAAAAGAATTTTTATAACCCTCGCCACAGCGATTTCCTTAGTAGGCTGCAACTGCAACCAAGAATGCAAGACAGCTTCTCAAAATGAAAGTGAAAGTTCTGTGCTTGCTATTAAAGAACAAGTTTTTTTCACCGCAGGGGGTACTGTGCTTAAAACCGATGGTACTTTCGACCCCATTAAAGGTCAGTACAACCCTGCCGGACAAACCCTCCACGCCGATTATGCCAATATCTTCTACCAAGTACCTCAGCCCTACAACCATCACCGTGTGTACTTCCTGCACGGTTTCGGTCAGTCGCGTGTGGGCTGGATGAACACTCCCGATGGGCGCGAAGGGTTTGCCCCTATGTTCCTCCGCAAAGGCTATGCTACTTACCTCATCGACCAACCTCGCCGTGGAGCATCAGGACAACCCTCAGTAGAGGCTACTGTAGCCGCCCCAACTTTAGACCAAGCGTGGTTTACCCAATTCCGTATGGGATATTACCCTAAACTTTTCAGCAATTCCAAATTCCCCCAAGGAGAAGAAACACTACATCAGTTTTTCCAACAAATGACTCCTAACATAGGTGAGTTTGATATTCCAAAAGTAACGGAGGCTTTAGTGGCTACTTTCGAGAAAGCTGGCGAAGGTATCTTTATCACGCACTCACAAGGTGGTATTATCGGTTGGAATGTAGCGATGCAAACCCCAAAAGTAACAGCTGTTGTAGCCATTGAACCCGGCACTTTTCCCTTCCCCGAAGGTGAAGTTCCTACCATTACCAAAGAAAATACCTCTTTCCCCGTAGGAGGTTTTGGTGTGCCTAAAGAACAGTTTCTCACCCTCACTAAGCAACCTATCGTTATCTATTTTGGTGACAATATTCCTGATTTCGATAAGACTGCCGAGCTACCCGCTCAAAACTTCTGGAGTGGTGTACGCGAATTGGCTTACAAATTTGCCGAAGTGATCAATGCCAACGGAGGTGACTGCAAAGTTATCGATTTGCCTAAGGCAGGCATCACTGGCAACACCCACTTTATGTTTCAAGACCTCAATAACCAAGAAGTTTTTGAACATATCTACAAATGGTTAGAAAGTAAGAAATTAGCAAATTAAAATTGTATGAAAAAAATTATCACCTTTGCAATGGTACTCTTAACAGTAGCGATGAGTGCCCAAGTAAAACAACAAAATACAATGAAAAAAGAAGCTAAAAAACAAACTGCTGGACGAGACCGCCTCGGCGATTTTGCACCTAAATTCGCTGAACTCAATGATGATGTTCTTTTTGGGCAAGTGTGGAGTCGTAAAGGGGAACTTTCTCCTCGTGATCGCAGTATGGTAACCATCGCTACCCTAATAGGGAGTGGAGCGCCTGATTTTACTATTAAGTCGCACCTTACCGAGGGCAAGAAAAACGGCATCAGCAAAGACGAAATAGCCGAGATGATTACCCATATTGCCTTCTATGCAGGCTGGCCTAAGGCGTGGAGTGCTTTCCTTGCTGCTAAGGAAGTCTATGCTAGTGAAATAGCTGCCGACCTTAGCAAAGGCAGTGCAGGATATATCTTTGCCCTTGGCGAGCCTAATTCCCCCGAAAACAGCAAGCACTTTTCTGGTAAAAGCTATTTGAATGTATTGGTTGCCCCCGATAAGAAAAACAACATATTGGTTGCCAATGTTACTTTTGAGCCCTCTTGTCGTAACGATTGGCACGTGCATAGTGCCGAACAAATACTCTTGGCTACCGAAGGGACAGGTTGGTATCAAGAGTGGGGCAAGCCTGCCCAACTGCTGCAAAAAGGCGATGTGGTAGTAGTGCCTGCAGGGGTAAAACACTGGCACGGAGCTACCGCTCAAAGTTGGTTTGCTCATTTGGCTATAATGGATGTGCAAAAAGCTAAAACCGAATGGAAAGAACCTGTAAGTGAAAAAGAATATACTCAATTAACAAAATAAGAATTACAAATGAAAAACATCCTATTAAACAACGGGGTACAAATGCCCCTATTGGGTTATGGAGTATTCCAAGTAGATCCAAAAGAATGTGAGCGTTGCGTAAGCGATGCTATTTCGGTAGGCTACCGAATGATTGACACAGCCCAAATCTACAAAAATGAAGAGGGTGTAGGTAACGCTATTAAGAAAAGTGGTATCGAGCGCAAAGAGTTCTTTATCGTTACCAAAGTGTGGGTAAGCAATGCAGGCTATGAAAAGGCAAAAGCCTCTATCGAGACTTCTTTGCGCAAACTACAAACTGATTATATCGATTTGCTGCTCGTTCACCAGCCTTTTGGCGACTATTATGGGTCTTATCGCGCTATGGAAGAAGCCTATAAAGAGGGCAAAGTGCGCGCTATTGGGGTGAGCAACTTCTATGCTGATAGATACCTTGATTTGGCATACCATTGCGAGATAAAACCTGCTGTAAACCAAATGGAAACACACGTATTCCACCAACAACAAGCCCTACAAGAACTGATGAAGAAGTACGACACTAAACTAATGTCGTGGGGGCCTTTTGCAGAAGGTAGAAACGATTTCTTTGCCAATCCTACTCTTAATGCTATTGGTGAAAAGTATCAGAAAAGTGCTGCCCAAGTAGCTTTGCGCTATCTGTTGCAACGCGATATTATCTGCATTCCTAAGTCAGTGCGCAAAGAGCGTATGGAACAAAACCTTAATGTATTCGATTTTCAACTCTCTGCGGAGGATATGAGTCAAATAGCGGCTCTCAACACCAAGCAAACGCTCTTCTCTTCTCACCGAGACCCTGATTTTGTAGAGATGATACTACAATATGGTAATTAGCAAATTAGCAAATGTGCTAATTAGTAAAATTCCCGTGTGGTAGTACCACACGGGAATTTTTAATAAGACATCTAACTTGTATCTATTTGCTAAATTCTACTTCAGCATTTAGTTTAGTTATCTTTTCTTGCAATTTAGTGATGTCTTTTTGCAACTTCTCAATACGGCGATTACTTTTGGCTAAATTCCTGTTAGCCTTTCGAGCTTTGCGCAATGCCTTTCGAGCTTTGTTCGCTTTTTTAGCACTTGCCGAAGCCGAGTTGGCATCACTAAAAGCATCCGTACGATTAATAGCTTCTTCATTAGCTTGCGTAGCCTCAGTTTGCAACGACTGATTATTGGTTTGCTCTTGAGTGAGTTTCATTTGCAATTCGTTGAGCTCGGTATTGAGTTTCAAGGCTTGTTGTTGTTTTTCCAAGCGTTTCATCTCTGGTGATTTAGCTGTACCACAACCCGCTAACATAAAGGAAGCTAACACTCCCATTAAAAATACTTTTTTCATAATTATATTATTAATATTTTAATGCTGCAAAAGTAATACTTAATTGCCTAATATGCAAATTCGCTATTTTACTAATTTGCTAATTATCAAATTATCACTACCTTTGCATTTAGAATAACTTAAAAACAATACAATATTATGAGAAAAACTTTTATTATTTTATGCATTTGGAGCATCATTGTAGGTTGCTCTCAATAACAAAATGAAGATGACTCCTCTTCCAAAGAAAAAGAGGGATGGAAATTAGTCTAGCACGAATCGTAGCACGATAAGCAATAATAAGCTCCCCTTGTGAAGAACACCCCTAAGTGAGGAATAGCTCGAAACACTTAGGACATTTAGTAAACAAATTATTAATCATAAATAAAAAAGACAGATGACAGCAATGTACACAGCAGTGGCCACCGCAACAGGTGGTCGCAATAGAAAAGTAACTTCTGACAACGGCGTATTAAGCCTTGAAATACGTTCTCCTAAAGCCTTAGGTGGAGCTAACGATGATTATACCAATCCTGAGCAGATTTTTGCTGCGGGCTATGCGGCTTGTTTTGATACTGCCCTGAATTTGGTTATTAAGCAAACTAAAATAACCACTGGTGAGACCTCTGTAACGGCACACGTATCTATCGGAAAGCTGAATAATGGAGGGTTTATTTTCGCCGTAACCCTACAAGTAAATATACCTAATGTGTCGCTTGAAGAAGCTAAGGAGCTTGTAGCAAAAGCCGACCAAGTATGTCCGTATTCTAACTCTACTCGTGGAAATATAGAAGTAACCTTTGAAGTCAGTAACAATTAAGTCGTAGTACAACAACAATAAAACTCCCCGTGAGGTATGCGTACCTCACGGGGAGTTTTTTAATAGTATAAAGTTACAGCAGCTTGCTGATATATTGATCCTACACTAATCTTACACTAATCTTACACTGATCCTACACTAATCTTACACTGAACCTACATCATATACTAAGCTGCGACAGAAAGCTGACTTTCCTACACAAAAGTTTTGGTAGTTTAGAGATTATTTTGTATCTTTGTGCTTTGATAAAACTATGGATTATGGCGCAGACAAATGATAATGTTATACTACAAAAAGTCTCTGGGAATATAGGAAAACAGGTGGTACTGAAGCGGGTGCACGGAAAGACTGTCTTATCGAAAATGCCAAAAAAGCCTGCTGTCCGCAGTGCAAAGCAGCAGATATGCGCTCAGGGGTTTAAGTTGGCATCGGCTTATGCTAAAAGTGTTATGCTAAATCCTGAACTTAAGGCTCTCTACAGCGCTGAAGCTAAACGACGCGGGGTTATCAATGCCTATAATATGGCGCTATCGGATTGTTTGAGGCTGCCTGAAATTAAGGCAATAGATGTTGCGAACTATACAGGTAGCAAACAAGGAGAGGTGATAACTATTGAAGTAGCTGATACTTTTAAAGTAGTGGGGGTAATGGTTAGCATTATAAATGATGTGACAACAATAGAAAAGGGAAGCGCTATATTTGTAGATGGTGTGTGGCAGTATGTTACTACATTGCTAAACGCTGCCGCCACTGATAGTAAAGTGGTAGTAACAGCTGTGGATAGAGCTGGAAATAAAATCAATAAATCATTTTAAGATATGAAAAAACTGTATTTTCTTTCGTTTATAGCAGCACTTTTACTAAGTGCGTGCGCTAGACCTGATGACGGAATGCACGACGATTATTCTATGCATTCTAAAGAAAGCAAAGGGAGTCAAGGAGGTATTCAACCTCAAGGTGGCTTGGTGACTGCCGGCGAATGGAACGACCTAGACAACTGGGATTTCTATCAAAAAACACTTATGAAAGAGCCATTCAAAGGTTTTCCTGACGATTGGCAAATGTATACCAATCACCGTATAGCAGTAGCCATAACCGCTAAAAATAAGCCGGCTGCTAATGCTACCGTTACACTCTTTCGAAACGATACCCCCATTTGGACAGCTAAAACCGATAACCTCGGAAGGGCTGAACTGTGGGTAGGAGCTTTTCAGAAAGAGAAGGAACTCAACACCACCCTGCTTCGGCTAAAAGTGAATGAACAGTGGGTATCTACAGCTGCTATCAGCGAAACTCAGGTGAACCGTATTGCCCTTGATGAGACTCTCCCCTCGCCTACTAACCTTGTCCAAATAGCCTTTATGGTAGATGCTACAGGCTCTATGGGCGATGAACTTGAGTTCCTGAAAATGGACTTGAAAAAGGTAATTGCTGAGGTGCAAAAGACTAACAATCAGCTGAAAATCAGTACAGCTACAGTTTTCTATCGCGATGAAGGCGATGAGTATGTGGTAAAACACAGTCCTTTTACTGAAGATATTAACCAGACTACAGAGTTCATCAGCCAACAGCGCGCTGATGGTGGGGGTGATTTCCCTGAAGCGGTAGACAAAGCCCTCGTGCAGCTAAACCAACTGCAATGGCAACCTGAGGCACGCACACGTATCGCTTTCTTAGTACTTGATGCGCCCCCTCATAATAAGCCTGCGGTAATCAGCAGTATACAATACTCGGTGAAAACGGCTGCTGCTAGTGGCATTAAACTCATACCTGTAGTAGCCAGTGGAATAGATAAAACTACTGAGTTTCTGATGCGATTTATAGCGATGTACACCAATGGTACCTATGTGTTTATCACCGACCATAGCGGTATAGGGAACAAGCATTTAGAGCCCAGCGTTGGCGAGTATCAGGTAGAGAAACTAAGCGACCTAATGGTGCGCCTCATCAAAAAATACTCGGAGTAATTTGGCTATTTAAAAAAAATGTTATACTTTTGCGCCCTGAAAATTACGTAATAAAAGAATTAACATTGCAATGAAAAAAGAAATTCACCCAGAATCTTATCGTTTGGTGGCTTTCAAAGATATGTCGAACGACGATATCTTTATCACCAAATCGACAGTAGAGACCAAAGAAACCATTGAAGTAGAAGGGGTAGAGTATCCTTTAGTAAAGTTGGAAATTTCACGCACTTCACACCCTTACTACACAGGTAAATCTAAACTTATTGATACTGCCGGACGTATCGATAAATTTAAAAACAAATACGCTAAGTTTAAAAAATAAGCATAGCAATCCTAAGAAAGGCTGCCCCAGTAATGTGGTAGCCTTTTTTACAATTAATAAAAAGGAAATTCATACCCCCCTATGAACTCACAGTTTCTCATATACCAAAATCAAGAAGGTGATATTAAAATAGATGTACGCTTTGAAGATGAAACAATATGGCTTTCATTAGACCAAATGGCGACTCTTTTTAGCCGTGATAAATCTACTATATCACGACATATTAAAAATATTTTTGAAGAAGGAGAACTATACAGAAATTCAGTTGTTGCAAAATTTGCAACAACTGCTACCGATGGCAAAAACTATCAAGTAGAATATTACAATCTTGATGTGATTATTTCAGTAGGCTATCGGGTAAAATCACAACAAGGAACACGGTTTCGTATTTGGGCAACTCAGCAACTTAAAGAGTATTTAATCAAAGGATTTGTGCTGAATGACGAGCGTTTTAAGCAAGGTACTACAATGAACTACTTTGACCAGCTTCAAGAACGCCTTCGCGAAATACGAATCTCTGAACGGTTCTTCTACCAAAAAATCAAAGACATATATAAAACCAGTATAGACTACAACCCTGAAGATGAGCAGACTATAATGTTCTTTAAGGTAGTACAAAACAAACTTTTATGGGCAGTTAGTAAGCAAACAGCAGCTGAAATAGTGTATAATCGGAGCAATGCTTCTTTGCCTCTTTTGGGAATGCAATCATATGACAAAACAGCTACCACCACTATCAAAAAAAGTGAAGTAAGCATCGCTAAGAACTATCTGAACGAAGAGGAAATAAAGCTTTTAGGCTTGCTTGTAGAACAATATTTGGCTTTTGCCGAAACTATGGCTCAACAGCAAACGCCTATGTATATGAAAGACTGGATTTCGCGCTTAGATATTATCCTGCAACTGAATGGTAGAGAGCTCTTGCAACACGCTGGTAAGATTTCACACCAAATGGCTATGGAGAAATCGGCTCAAGAATACGAAAAATACCAAGCCCTGCAACGCCAAATAGAACGTGAGAACAGTCTTAAAGAATTAGAGAACGACCTGAAACAATTAGTAAATTGATAAATTGGCGATTTTTTTAATTTTACAGTGGGTTTGGCGCAGTATTTGAGGAAGGCAAAAAAGGCATAGATAATGGCTATTCTTTTATAACTTATTATGATACATATAGACGAAAAAATATATCTCTGGTTTATAGCGGTATTGCTGCCGCTGTTGTTTGTTTTTGTAATTTCGCTATGGCGGAAAAAGAAAGCACAAAGAGCGTTTGCTGATAGTGCGTTGCTCAGACGCTTATCGCCTGACCGTTCTAACTTTAAGCTGTGGCTGAAGTGGATATTGCTTTCTGCCGTAGTGGTGCTACTCTGCATCGCTTTGGCTAACCCCAAAATAGGCACTAAAATAGAAACGGTGAAACGCGAAGGGGTGGATATCGTCTTTGCTATCGATGTTTCAAAAAGTATGTTGGCTGAAGATGTAGCCCCTAACCGCTTAGAGAAAGCTAAACGCATCGCCTTTGAGACTATCAGTCAGCTAAAAGGCGACCGTGTGGGTATCGTAGCCTATGCTGCAAGTGCTTATCCGCAACTCGCCCTAACGACAGACCATTCGGCTGCCAAAATGTTTTTGCAGAGTATGAATACTAATATGCTATCGTCACAAGGTACTGCTATTCAGGAGGCTATACGTATGGCAACCAACTATTTTGACGATAAAAGCACTACCTCGCGCTTGCTCTTTATCATCTCTGACGGTGAAGACCACGAGATGGGAGCTACCGAAATAGCTGCTGAAGCACAAGAAAAAGGCATACATATCTACACCATAGGAGTAGGTACTGAAAAAGGAAGTCCGATACCGATGCGCGAACTAGGCGAACAGAGTTACAAACGCGACAGCAATGGCGAGGTAGTTATCACACGACTAAACAAAGAGTTGCTACAACAAATAGCAATAAACGCTGGCGGACAATACCTAAATGGCGATAATACCCAAGAGGCTGTTAGCCAAATAGAAAAGATATTAGAAGGCACCGAGAAAAGTCAGTTTGACACTCAGAAATTTGTAGATTTTAAAGACCAGTTTCAGTGGTTTTTAGCAGGAGCGTTATTGCTGTTGGTGCTTGACCTTTTTATCTTTGAAAGAAAAACACAATGGGTAAAGCGTCTTAATTTGTTTAATGAACGAAAAAAGTAAGTATCTGTATGAAAAATATTCTTTTTATAGTCTTAACTTTTATGAGTATAGGCAGTTTTGCGCAGAGCAAAGAGGAAAAAGAGGCGCTAAAAGCGGCTATGAACTCTAAAAAGCTGACCTACCAGGGTAATGAATCATTGAAAGGTGATAAACCTACCCAAGCTGAGGTAGATTATCGGAATGCTATAGCTGAAGATAATACGAATCTGACTGCCCAATACAACTTGGGCACATTGTTGTATAAGCAAAAAAACTACGGAGAAGCCTTTGCTCAGCTGATGAAAGCGGCGAATGCTAAACAGATGTCGGAAGCTGAAAGACACCAAATCTTTCATAACTTAGGAAATGCTTTTATGAAAGAAAAGACCTATGACAAGGCTGTATTGGCGTATAGAGAAGCCCTCAGATACAACCCTACTGACGAGGAAACGCGCTATAACTTAGCTGTAGCTAACGAAATGCTTAAGAAAAATCCGCCTAAAAACAACAACAAGGATAATAAGGACAACAAAGATAACAAGGATAATAAAGACAATAAAGACAACAAGGATAAAAATCAAGATAACAAGGACAACAAAGATAAAAATCAGGATAAGAAAGACGATAAGGATAAAAACAAGGATAATAAGGACAACAAAGACAATAAAGACAATAAAGACAAGAATAAGGATAATAAAGACAAAGACAATAAGGACAATAAAGATAAGGATAAAGACAACAAAAACGGCAAAGATAAGGACAACAAAGACCAGAATAAAGACGACCAACAAGGGTCTAAAGAACAAGGCGGACAGCCACGACCTTCGTCTTTATCGCCTGAACAGATGGAGCGTATCCTTGAAGCTATGAACAATGAGGAGCGCAAAACTCAAGATAAAGTAAACGGACAAAAAGTAAGAGGACAGCGCGCCAAATCTGAAAAAGATTGGTAAGAGCAAATAGCATTTTGTCTTTCAACATAAATAATTTAAGCAATGAAATATAGATTTATACTCTTTATAACCTTTTTAATACAAAGCCTCTATGCCCAAAATATAGAGTTTAGAGCCGATGTGAGCAAAAACACCTTAGGCGCTAATGAGCGGGTGCGCATAGAGTTTACGATGAACAAAAACGGCGATAACTTTACTCCACCCTCTTTTCACGATTTTGTGGTGATAATGGGGCCTTCGCAATCGGTTTCAGAATCGTGGATTAATGGCGTGCGTTCTTTTTCAAAGACTTACATCTATATACTACAACCTAAAGCTAAAGGTAAATTCACCATAGGGCAAGCCTCGATAGATATTGATGGGAGAACCTACAAGACAGCCCCTATCGCTATCACCGTAACTGAAGCCGTAGCTGCCCCTTCTATAGATAAGACCAGCAATGATGTAGCCAGAGAAAGCTTGTTCTTATTGGCTGAAGTCTCTAAGCCTAATCCTTATCTGAATGAGGCAGTAAGCGTAACCTACCGTCTGTACGTAGGCAGCAATGTAGCCTTAAACGACCTACAATGGCTGACAGTACCTAAATTTCCTAACTTCTGGAGTCAAGAGATAAAAATGCAGGAGTATGAGATAGGCGACTGTAGCTATCAGGGACGCAACTATCGCTGCATAGTGGTGAAAAAAGTAGTACTCTACCCACAAAAAACAGGTACTATCACCCTCGAACCACTGACTATGGACGCAGTACTGAGTGTGCCTACTAATCAGCGTGATTTCTTTGGCAGAATGATGTATGAACAGGTATCGCGCAGGGTAACCTCTGGCAATAAGACTATTAACGTAAAAGACCTACCTGAGGAAGGCAAACCAGATAACTTTAGCGGAGCGGTAGGCGACTTCTCTTTTGCTGTAACCCCTAATAAGCAAACCCTAAAAGGCAACGAAAGTATGCAGCTAAAAGTAGAAGTATTGGGCAGTGGTAACCTAAAACTGTTCGACCTACCTAAGCCTACTTTCCCTTCGTCATTAGAAGTATATGCTCCTGAGCAAAATGACGACATCAGCACTACCCTTGCCGGTATGAAAGGGCGTATAGAGCAAACTTACACCATTGTACCTCAGTACAAAGGCAAATACCCTATCAGTGGTATGGTTTTCTCTTACTTCAATCCGAACACTCATAAATACGAAACCATAAAAACAGACGAGCTGTGGATAGATGTAACCGAAGGAGCTGCTAATGAAGACACTCCTACTGATGTGGCTAACGATAACAACCTGCCGAGCAGTCACTTCCGTGCACAACAGCCTAACACAGGCTTAGTAGCGATGCATCAGCCTGCCTTCTTTGGTTCGGTGCGCTACTATCTATACCTACTCTTGCCACTACTGCTGATACCTATCGCCCTAATAGCTTGGCGCATTAGACAGCGTCGCGCAGGAGATATAGAAGGCGCTAAAGTGCGTACTGCCAACCGCTTGGCTAAGAAATACCTAAGTGAAGCTAAACGCAAACTCGCTGACAAAGACCACTTCTATGAGGCTTTAGAACGTGCGCTACACAACTATCTGAAAGCTAAACTGAAGATAGAAACTGCTGAAATGAGTAAGGAGAAAATAAACGAGTTGTTATTGGCACGCCACGCTGCCCCAGAGACGGTAGAGCGCTTTATTCAGCTATTAGCAAACTGCGAAATGGCACGGTACTCGCAGCACCACACCGATGCTTCAGTAGAAAGTGATTTTGGCAATGCCGTGCAAGTGATAACAGAATTAGACAAACAAGTAAAAAAATAAGCTTAGCGATGAAGTACCTTATAACTCTAATATGCCTTGCTATAGCCACTATAGGCTGGGGGCAAGACCAAGATAATTTTGACAAAGCTACTACGCTCTACCAAAAGGGAGACTACACCCAAGCGGCTGCGGTGTACTCATCGATATTGAAGTCAGGCAAAGAGTCATCGGCTTTGTACTACAACTTAGGCAACACTTATTACAAGCTGAACAATGTGCCTGAAAGTATCTATTATTACGAAAAGGCTCTGCAGCTTGACCCTGAAAATGCCGATGCGAAAAACAATCTGATATTTGCTAACCAAATGAAAGTAGATGCCATCACCCCCCTACCCAAAACGTGGGTGCGCCAACTAAGCGATGGTATAGTCGGGCTTTTTAGCGCTCATACGTGGGCAGTACTTTCGATTATAGGAGTTTTTGCTTTTGTGTTGAGTTTTTTGCTCTACTATTTCGTAGAGCGCACGGCACTCAAGCGTACTTTTTTCAGTCTGATGTTAGCATTTTTGTTTTTTGCGATAGGTAGTTACACCTTAGCGCACTTCTGCCATAAGCAAGTTAGCCAAACACAATACGCTATTCTTTTTGACAAAACTGTGCGCGTATTTTCAGACGCTAATGCCTACAGCAGCGAGGTAATGCAGCTGCACGAAGGTACCAAAGTAGAGATTATAGAAGATGCTAAAGACTGGGTAAAGATACGGTTGGTTAATGGCAAAACAGGCTGGACAAAAGTAAACAGTCTTAGAAAACTGTAAGTAACTTTTGGAGGCTTTGGTCAGGGGTAAGACCGTCCATAGCTATGATATGGGTAGCCTGAGCGTAATACGGATTGCGATCGAAGAGATGCTTGCGTATGAACTCTTCTAAATCAATCTCCTTGATTTCAGCAAGCAAAGGTCGGTGGTCTTTCTGCTGCAAAAGACGCTGGGTAAGGGATTGAGGTTGGTATTTTAGATAAATACTCGTTGCCCCAGAGGCTTTGATAAGGGGCATATTATTGCCAAAGCAAGGTGTGCCCCCCCCCAAAGAAAGCACCATATCCTCTTCCTTTTGGAGGACTTCTTGCAGGTAAAGCGCTTCTTTCTTGCGGAAATAAATCTCTCCTTTATTTTTAAAAATATCGGGTACGGAGCATTTTTCACGCTCAGCGATATAGAGATCGAGGTCGACAAAAGAAATGTTTTTAGCAGTGGCGAGGGCTCTTCCGAGGGTAGATTTACCGCTTCCCATATAGCCAATAAGAATTATTTTCATTTTATAAACTGTTGTATAGTAAGGGTTTGAAAAAATTATTTAAAATAAAGTGCAAAAATAATACTTTTTTTCTTGGTACATAAAAAAAATGTTGTATCTTTGCACCCGCAAACAAGGAAATACTTTTGAGTAAAACCGACTCGGTAGCTCAGCTGGTAGAGCACGACACTCTTAATGTTGGGGTCCTGGGTTCGATCCCCAGCCGGGTCACTAAGGATTTTAAAAGTTTGTTTTTCATTTTATTGATGACTTGGTAGCTCAGTTGGTAGAGCACAACACTTTTAATGTTGGGGTCCTGGGTTCGAGCCCCAGCCAGGTCACATTTTTTAATGTTAGTAGCCTACGTGGAGAAATTGGTAGACTTGCCATCTTGAGGGGGTGGTGCTCGTTAGGGCGTGCTGGTTCGAATCCAGTCGTAGGCACATTGCTACTCCATAATATGGCTTATTTATAAAATAAAGACTTTGAGAAAGTTAAAACTTTTTTAAGGTCTTTTTCTTTTAATCTTTCGTCTTTTATCTTCCAGACTTCTTATTTTTCACTCTCTTTTTTATTTTTAACATTTATCAGCTTTTTTGTTAAAAAAAACAAGTTTTCTTGTGCGTTTAATTTTCTTTTTATAACTTTGCGAAAGAATTTAAAACTAATAGACTATGGAAAACACAGCCAAATTAATCTTTGAAGGAAAAGAATTTGAATTTCCTATTGAAGTAGGAACTGAAAACGAAAAAGCTATCAACATTGAGAAGCTACGTGCCCTCACGGGGCTTATTACTTTAGATTCGGGGTATAAAAATACTGGATCTTGCAAGAGTGCCATCACTTTCTTAGATGGCGAGCGCGGTATATTGCGCTATCGCGGCTATAATATTGAAGATTTGGCAGCTAATGCTGAATTTTTAGAGGTAGCCTATCTGCTTATCTTTGGCGAACTCCCTACTGCTGAAGAGTACGACCACTTCAAAAAAACCATTCACAAGTACACCATAGTGCACGAGGATATGCGCCACATTATTGATGGCTTTCCTAGATCAGCACACCCTATGGGGGTACTCTCTTCGGCTACCAGTGCGCTTACCGCTTTCAATCCTGTGCCTGTGAATGTGAAATGCGACAAAGATGTGTATCAAGCCGTCTGCAAGGCTATCGCTAAATTTACTATTATCGCTACATGGGTGTACCGCAAACGCGAAGGATTACCTCTGAATTATTACAAAAATTCTAAGGGGTATATAGAGAATATCTTGCGTTTGTTCTTCGAAATCCCTTCTGAGGAGTACTCTATCAATCCTACTATAGTAAGCGCGCTAAACAAGCTGCTTATACTACACGGCGACCACGAACAAAACTGTTCGACTTCTACCGTACGCTTAGTAGGCTCGTCAGAAGCAGGACTTTTTGCGAGTATTTCATCGGGGGTTTCTGCCCTATGGGGACGCCTGCACGGAGGGGCTAACCAAGCGGTGATAGAAATGCTTGAAGAAATAAAAGCTGATGGAGGCGATGTAGATAAGTTTATCAACAAAGCTAAAGACAAAAACGACCCATTCAGATTAATGGGCTTTGGACACCGCGTGTACAAGAACTTCGACCCACGTGCTAAAATCATCAAAAAAGCAGCCGATGATGTACTGCACGCTTTAGGTATAGACGACCCTATCTTTGACATTGCTAAACATTTGGAAAAAGTAGCCTTAGAAGATGATTACTTCAAAAGCCGTAACCTCTACCCTAATGTGGATTTCTACTCTGGTATTATCTACAAAGCATTGGGTATGCACTTAGAGATGTTCACCGTGCTCTTTGCTATCGGAAGACTGCCTGGTTGGATTGCACAATGGAAAGAAATGAGGCAAGGAGGCGAACCTATAGGAAGACCTCGCCAAATATACACTGGTGCTAAAGAAAGAGCCTTTGTAGCCTTAGACAAACGATAACCCAAAGCCCCTAAAATTATGAAGCAAATCATCTATACCAAAACAGACGAAGCTCCTTTTTTAGCTACTCATTCGCTATTGCCTATTATTCAGCGTTTTTGCCAATCGTCAGATGTACATTTTGAGCTAAAAGACATCTCGTTAGCAGGGCGTATTTTGGCGGCTTTCCCTGATTTTTTAAAGGAAGAGCAGAGAGTGGAAGATGCACTACAGCAGCTGGGCGAATTGGCTAAAAAGCCCGAAGCTAACATTATCAAACTGCCCAATATCAGTGCCTCTGTACCACAGCTAAAAGCAGCTATAGCCGAGCTACAAGCACAGGGCTATGCGCTGCCTGATTATCCTGAAGAAGCAATTTCGGAAGTAGAGAAAAGCATCAAAGAACGATATGACAAAGTGAAAGGTAGTGCTGTAAATCCTGTGCTAAGAGAGGGCAACTCCGACAGACGAGCTCCTAAGGCAGTAAAGCAATACGCCAAAACACACCCACACAGTATGGGAACGTGGGAAAGCCACTCAAAAACGGCTGTTGCCACTATGCAGGAAGGCGATTTCTACCATAATGAGCAGTCCGTAACCTTTGATAAAGCTGATAAAGTACGTATTGAACTACACACCTCTCAAGGGAAGGTAATCAGTATGAAAACTGATATAGCAGTACAAGCCAAAGAGATTATCGATGCTACCCTAATGAGCAAAAAAGCGTTACTCTCTTTCTATAAAGAACAATTTGCTCGTGCTAAAAAAGAAGGTCTTTTGTTATCATTGCACCTGAAAGCTACGATGATGAAAGTGTCAGACCCTATCCTTTTTGGTTATGCCGTCGAAACGCTCTTTGCTCCTGTACTCAGTAAGTATGCCGACACCTTTAAAGCTATAGGGGTGAATGTACGCAATGGCCTTTCAGACTTACTGACAAAAGTAAGCACCTTGCCTGCTGATACACAGAAAGCTATACAGCACGACCTTGATGAAGTATGGGCTAACGCTCCTGCTATTGCAATGGTAAATTCGGAAAAAGGCATCAGCAACCTACACTACCCTAACGATGTGATAGTAGATGCCTCAATGCCTGCTATGATACGCAATTCGGGCAAAATGTGGAACGCTGAAGGCAAAACACAAGATACTTTAGCTGTATTGCCTGACAGCAGCTATGCTGGTATTTACCAAGTAGTGATAGACTTTTGTAAAGCGCACGGTGCTTTCGACCCACGCACAATGGGCTCGGTAGCCAACGTAGGACTAATGGCACAGAAAGCTGAAGAATACGGTTCGCACGACAAAACCTTTGAAGTACCTGAAGAAGGAGAAATGCAAGTAATTGGTGAGAATGGCACTGTATATTTATCGCAACACGTAGCGGCAGGCGACATCTGGCGTATGTGTATGGTGAAAGATGCTCCCGTAGAAGATTGGGTAAAGCTCGCAGTGAAACGCGCTAAAGCTACTAATACCCCTGCTATCTTCTGGCTTGATGCGAAAAGAGCTCACGATGCTGAACTTATCAAGAAAGTGAAGCAGTACCTTAGCGAGTGTGATACGGAGGGGTTAGATATAGAAATACTTGCTCCTGAAGATGCCATACTCTTTACCTTAGAGCGCACGAAAAAAGGCGAGGATACTATATCAGTAACCGGCAATGTTTTGCGCGATTACCTTACCGATTTATTCCCTATCTTAGAATTAGGCACTAGTGCTAAAGTGCTTTCGATAGTACCGCTAATGAACGGAGGGGGATTGTTTGAAACAGGTGCTGGAGGTTCTGCCCCTAAATTGGCAGAACAGCTCTTTGCTGAAAATCACCTGCGCTGGGATTCGTTAGGCGAGTTCTTAGCTTTAGGAGCCTCATTAGAGCATTTTGCTACTACCTATCAGAATACAAAAGCATTGGTATTAGCCCAAACCCTTGATGAGGCAACGGGTAAAGTGTTGGAGAACAACCGCTCGCCAGAGTCGGCTGTAGGTACTTTAGACAATAGAGGAAGTCATTTTTACTTAGCTCTCTATTGGGCTGAAGCCTTAGCTGCACAAAAACAAGACAAAGCCTTAGCAGAAGAGTTTGCCCCCATAGCTAAAGCACTTGCTACAAACGAAAAGGCTATCGTAACTGAACTGACAGCAGTACAAGGACAAAAAATAGACTTACACGGCTATTATCACCCTAGTACAAAGCGCACTTCAGCAGTAATGCTTCCTAGCAGTACTTTTAGGAGTATTTTAGGACTATAAGACAACTATAAAAAACACTAATAACAACTTAAAACTAACTATTATGGCATTTGACATTGAAATGATCAAAAAGGTATATGCCCATATACCCGAAAGAGTAGATAAAGCACGAGAAATAGTAGGCAAACCACTAACATTAGCTGAAAAAATACTATATGCACACCTATGGGAGGCTACCCCTCAGAAAGCCTTTGAACGCGGCAAAGATTATGTAGATTTTGCTCCAGACCGCATAGCCTGTCAGGACGCTACTGCCCAAATGGCATTACTGCAATTTATGCACGCTGGTAGTGCAAAGGTGGCTGTACCCACTACAGTACACTGTGACCACCTTATTCAGGCAAAAGTAGGCGCCGCTACTGACCTAAAAGTAGCTACTGAACAATCTAAAGAAGTATTTGACTTCCTTTCGTCAGTATCGAATAAGTACGGCATCGGGTTTTGGAAACCTGGAGCCGGTATTATTCACCAGATAGTATTAGAGAACTACGCTTTCCCAGGGGGAATGATGATAGGTACCGACTCTCACACCGTAAATGCAGGTGGTTTAGGTATGCTAGCAATAGGAGTAGGAGGTGCTGATGCGGTAGATGTAATGGCAGGAATGGCGTGGGAGCTCAAATTCCCTAAACTGATAGGAGTAAAACTCACCGGAAAACTCAGTGGATGGACAGCCCCTAAAGATGTTATCCTAAAAGTAGCTGACCTGCTAACCGTGAAAGGAGGCACTGGAGCTATAGTAGAATACTTTGGTGAGGGCGCTCAATCGTTGTCGTGCACGGGTAAAGGTACTATTTGCAATATGGGTGCTGAAATAGGAGCTACAACCTCCACTTTTGGCTATGATGATGCTATGCGTCGCTATCTGCGTGCCACCGGTAGAACGGAAGTAGTAGAAGCAGCTGACAAGATTGCCTCTTACCTAACTGCCGACCCTGAAGTATATGCCAACCCAGAAAAGTACTTCGACCAACTGATAGAAATCAATCTGAGTACTCTTGAGCCTTATATCAATGGTCCTTTCACCCCTGATAGAGGTACGCCTGTATCTAAAATGAAAGAAGTGGCTAAACAAAATGGTTGGCCTCTAAAAGTAGAATGGGGATTGATAGGCTCTTGTACCAACTCTTCATACGAGGACTTGACCCGTGCCGTATCGGTAGTTAAACAAGCTGTAGCCTTAGGTATTACACCTCAAGCCTCTTTTGGCATCAACCCTGGTTCTGAACAAATACGTTATACAGTGCAGCGCGATGGCATTATAGAAGCCTTTGAACAATTGGGCACTAAAGTTTTTACTAATGCTTGTGGCCCTTGTATAGGACAGTGGAGTCGTGAGGGAGCTGAAAAACAAGAGAAGAACACTATAGTGCACTCTTTTAACCGCAACTTCTCTAAACGTGCTGATGGCAACCCCAATACTCACGCCTTTGTAGCCTCACCTGAAATGGTAGCTGCTCTTGCTATAGCAGGTAGGTTAGACTTCAACCCTATAACTGACAGTCTACTCAACAACAAAGGAGAAGCTGTTAGGTTTGCCCCACCAGAAGGAGAAGAACTACCCGCTAAAGGTTTTTCGGTAGAAGACCCTGGTTATCAGGCTCCAGCAGCCGATGGTAGCCAAGTGCAGGTGATAGTATCGCCTACTTCTTCTCGCTTGCAATTGCTCTCGCCTTTCCCTGCTTGGGACGGCAAGAACATCACAGGAGCAAAGCTACTTATCAAGGCGCAGGGCAAGTGCACTACTGACCACATATCGATGGCAGGACCTTGGCTGAAGTATAGAGGTCATTTAGACAATATCTCTAACAATATGCTTATAGGAGCTGTAAATGCCTTTAACGGTAAGACTAACTGTGTAAAGAACCAATTGACGGGCGAGTATGACGAAGTACCTAAAGTGCAACGAGCATACAAGGCGGCAGGTATCCCCAGCATAGTAGTAGGTGACCAAAACTACGGCGAGGGCTCCTCTAGAGAACACGCAGCTATGGAACCACGTCACTTAGGGGTAAAAGCAGTATTAGTAAAATCGTTTGCGAGAATTCACGAAACTAACCTGAAGAAACAAGGTATGTTAGCCCTCACCTTTGCTAATGAAGCTGATTATGACAAAATACAAGAAGACGATGTAATCAACTTTTTAGACCTTACTGATTTTGCACCTAATAAGCCTTTGCACTTAGAATTCGTACATAGTGATGGTAGCAAAGATATAATAAAATGCCTCCATACCTATAACGACTCGCAAATAGCATGGTTTAGAGCTGGTAGTGCTCTAAACTTAATTGCAGCAAAAAGTAAATAATTCATAGCATATCAACGAAAAAGAGCCTTGCAAATGGTTTTGCAAGGCTCTTTTTTTATTCAAAATTATCAATCTCTACTTTCAAGTTGTTAATGATAAAATCTTGTCGGTCAGGGGTATTTTTGCCCATATAAAAATCTAAAAGCTGTTCAATATGAATGGTTTTGTCGAGCATTACTGGATCTAAACGAATATCTTCGCCTATAAAATCTTTAAACTCATCTGGAGAAATTTCGCCCAACCCCTTGAAGCGAGTTATTTCAGGTTTCCCTTTGAGCTTCGCTATAGCTGCTTGCTTCTCTTCTTCACTATAACAATATATTTTCTCATTCTTATTGCGGACACGGAAAAGAGGCGTTTGCAGTATATACAAATGTCCTTCTTTGATAATCTCGGGGAAGAACTGCAAGAAGAAAGTAGTAAGTAGCAAGCGGATGTGCATTCCGTCGACATCGGCATCAGTGGCAATGACAATGTTATTGTAACGGAGGTCGTCCATAGAGTCTTCTATATTTAGAGCTGCTTGCAAGAGGTTAAATTCCTCGTTTTCATAGACTATCTTCTTGGTCATTCCGTAGGTATTCAGAGGCTTACCTCGCAACGAAAAAACCGCTTGCGTATTGACATCGCGGGACTTAGTGATAGAGCCCGATGCTGAATTCCCCTCGGTGATAAACAGCGTACTCTCTAAATTGCGTTTGTTTTTTGTATCGGTAAGGTGTATGCGGCAATCGTTTAGTTTTTTATTGTGTAAGTTTGCTTTTTTAGCTCTTTCTTTAGCCAATTTGCGAATACCCGCCAACTCTTCACGCTCGCGCTGCGCTTGCATAATTTTGCGCAAAATAGCATCGGCTACTTCGTTGTTCTTATGTAGATAATCATCTAAATGACGGCTTACAAAATCGTTGATATAGGTGCGCACTGAGGGCATCCCCTCGCCCATTTCGGTAGAACCAAGCTTCGTTTTGGTCTGGCTCTCAAACACAGGTTCCATCACTTTGATAGAAAGACCTGCAATGATAGACTTGCGCACATCAGAGGGGTCGAAGTTCTTTTTATAAAAATCGCGAATGGTCTTTACGTAGGCCTCTTTGAAAGCATTGAGGTGCGTACCCCCTTGTGTAGTGTTTTGTCCGTTTACAAAAGAATAATACTCCTCGCTGTACTGGGTTTTGCTGTGCGAAATAGCTACCTCGATATCCTCGCCTTTGAGGTGAATGATAGGATAAAGAAAATCCTCTTCGTTATTGTTTTCGGTGAGGAGGTCTTTAAGTCCGTTTTCTGAATAGTATTTTTCGCCGTTATAATTAATAGTAAGCCCTGGATTGAGGTATACGTAGTTTTTGAGCATACGCACTACGTACTCATTGCGGAACTTGAAGTTTTTGAAAATGGTATCATCAGGAATAAAAGTAACACTCGTGCCTCGTCTTTTCTGACTTTCTTCTATTGGCGATTCTTCTTTAATAATTCCCCTTTCAAAAGAAGCTGACTTAGTTTGATTGTCGCGTACTGATTCCACTTTAAAATAGGACGAAAGGGCATTTACAGCCTTAGTACCCACCCCATTAAGTCCGATAGACTTTTTGAAAGCGCGCGAATCGTACTTGCCCCCAGTATTCATTTTAGAAACTACATCGACTACCTTGCCCAAAGGGATACCGCGCCCATAGTCGCGTACTTCTACCTTATTATCACTGATTTTCACATCGATAGTCTTGCCGGCGCCCATAATAAACTCGTCTATACTGTTATCGAGTACCTCTTTGAGGAGTACGTAGATACCGTCATCGGCAGAAGAGCCATCGCCGAGCTTTCCGATATACATACCGGGGCGCAAACGCACGTGTTCTAAGGGGTCGAGCGTTTGGATACTGTCTTCGTCATATCTTATTTCTTCCATAATGATTTTTATATGTTCGGGGGGCAAAGATACGAACTAATTTGCCAATTTGCCAATTTGCTAATGAGATTTTTTGCCCAATAAGGCGTTTATTAGACAATTATTTTTCGCTTATTTATCGCTAATCCTTCGCTAATCCTTCGCTAATCGTTCGCTCTTCCTATACTCTTCCTATAGCGATTGTATAGGGAAGATGGCTGGAGAATTTTTTTCTAAGTTTTGCATTTACCAAAGAAAGTTGTATCTTTGTGGCATCAAATTATAAAACGATAAAAAACGATGAATACCCAACAACTTACTGACCTTACTACCCAAGTGCGTAGGGATATATTGCGAATGGTACACAAGGTAAATTCGGGGCACCCTGGTGGCTCTTTAGGCTGCGCAGAGTTCTTAGTGTGCCTGTACAACGAGGTGATGGACTTTAAACTGCCTTTTAGTATGGACGGCAAAGATGAAGACCTTTTCTTCTTATCTAACGGACATATTTCGCCTGTGTTCTACAGTGTACTGGCTCGTAGAGGGTTCTTCCCTATAAAAGAACTCAACACTTTTCGCTTGCTTAATTCGCGTTTGCAAGGGCACCCTACTCCGCACGAAGGTTTGGAGGGAGTACGTGTGGCTTCAGGCTCTTTAGGACAAGGGCTTTCGGTAGCTATAGGAGCGGCTTTGGCTAAGAAACTAAACGGCGATAAGCATTTGGTTTATACCCTACACGGTGATGGCGAGCTACAGGAAGGACAGATATGGGAGGCGGCAATGTACGCTGGTGGCAAAGGGGTGGATAACCTCATCGCTACAGTTGATTACAACCAAAAACAGATTGATGGGCCTACTGATAAGGTACTGCCTTTGGGTGACCTTCGCGCTAAATGGGAAGCCTTTGGTTGGCAGGTAATTGATATTGAGAAGGGCAACGATATTAGTGCTATCTTGAAAGGCTTGGCTGAAGCTAAAGCGCTGACTGGCAAAGGAAAACCTGTTTGTATCTTGCTACATACCGAAATGGGTAATGGTGTAGATTTTATGATGGGTACTCACGCTTGGCACGGCAAGGCTCCTAATGACGAACAATTAGCGAAAGCCTTGGCACAGAATGCTGAGACTTTGGGAGATTACTAATTTGTCGATTTGTCGATTTGTCGATTTATCGATTAGCAGATTAGAAAATTAGCAAATTAGGAAATTAGCAGATTAGAAAATTAGAAAATTGATATTTATGACTGAAATTACTGAAAGATTAGCAGATAGTGAAGAAAAGGAAGAGCTATCAGCTTTGAAAGAAAAAGCTATTGACTTACTAAAAGAGAACAATTTTGCTTGTGATGAAAGCAATCCTAAAGAAGTAGCTACTTCTTTGAGGCATTTTATTGATGCTTATAAAGAGCAAAAAGTTACTGCCGATACTTTGGCATACGACAAGGTAGATTTAGCTTATGGTTTAGGAGAATTATTTGCTAATGCAGTAATAAATTTTTATCAATGGGAGTATTTCTATCTTGATAAAGGCAATGATCACGGAGGTTTTCCAGTAGTAAATCCTAATAAAAAATGGTATATTTTTGTCCATCATTATCTTTACGACTTACTTTTTGATGAAGAAAAAGAAAATAACCTATTGTTAAATTTCAATATGCTTGAAGCAAGTGTGTTAGCTTCTTATGAAAAACCTAATCAAAAATATATAGGGTTGAGTTAAGAATTATAAAAAGAGCAAATCAGCTTATCGCTACTAAGGTAGAGGAAAGTCTGGACACCACAGAGCATCATAGCGGGTAACGCCCGTCCGCCGCGAGGCGAGGACAAGTGCAACAGAAAGAATGTATGGGTAATGCCATAGTGAAATCAGGTAAACTCTATGAGGTGCAACGCCGCGTAAACCAGCGTTTGAGGGCTGCTCGCCCAATTGTTGGAGGGTAGGCGGTTAGAGCTAATGAGCAATTATTAGTCGAGATAAATGATAAGCACTTATCATTACTGATAAGAACAGAATCCGGCTTATGATTTGCTCTTTTTTCTTTAAAATACAAAAAGGGCTGTCATCGTAATGATGACAGCCCTTTTTGTATTTATTAGGTTTTTACTATCGTTTGAGATATAACCAACCTACTTCACTTCGTTTTTGTTTATTCTCATCGACGTATTCAATGACGTAATAGTAAGTACCTTGTGGTAACTTATCAGAAGTTTCTACTACTACCCTACCATTAGAGAAGCCTCTAAATACGCGGGTAACATTGTCATAACCTTCTGTTTCAAACACTTTTACTCCCCAACGGTTATAAATACGTACCACATTGTCTGGGTAACGATTTATGCCTGCGATATGGAAGTGTTCGTTCTTACCATCGCCATCTACCGACATACCATTATAAGGTACTAGCTTATTCACTACCTCGATAGTAACGGTAGCTGAAGCACAGCCATCGGTATTGCAAAGCTCATACACAAAGGTATCAATACCTACAAAACCTGTATGCGGACGGTATTCGATAGTGCCGTCAGGATTTACTACTGTTGTACCATTAGTAGGATTAGTTACTACATTAGGTGCTATAGCTCCGTTTGGCGTATCGTTAGCCAGTACATTCACTACTACTGGTGTATCTATAGGAGTGGTAGTACGATCATCAGCTGCTATTGGCAATACTGGAGTAGTGCTAGTGGTTGTACCAATTACTGTTACTACTATGTTAGCGTTATCGCATACCGTTGTACTTGCTACTGCACAAATCTTATAGCTGATAGTATAAGTACCCGCTGGGGTATTAGGTGCTATCGTTATCGTGCCGTTAGGATTCAAGGTGAAGCCTGTTGGGGTTGCTGTAGTCCAAGTAAGTGTTACTGAGCTAACACTTGGGTTTGGTACTCCGTTCAACTTATCGTTAGTAAGTACACTTGAGGTGGTTCCTCCAGTAGTGCTGCTTACGGTCGCTACATCGTCATTAGCTTCGATAGTAGTTGGCGTAGTTGTGCTGGTAGTGGTACCAGTTACCGTTACTACTATGTTAGCGTTATCGCATACCGTTGAACTTGCTACTGCACAAATCTTATAGCTGATAGTATAAGTACCCGCTGGGGTATTA
>OJLB01000051.1_pt1 | contig 91214 bp, 84 predicted proteins | sample 1596861 | NCBI WGS metagenome assembly OJLB01 (sample SAMEA3904681, study PRJEB24821) | metagenome | biome: Builtin; feature: hospital; material: surface | place: USA | collected 2013-06-06
ACGAGATCATGCCTAGTCTCGTGGGCTCGGAGATGTGTATAAGAGACAGCAGTTATGCTGAGCAGCCTTATTTTTTTATTTATCATTTGTAGTTCCTTTGTATTGTTGGTTTAGGTAGTCGGTTACTTCTTTAGTAATGTCTTTTTTCTCAGCACCGTATAGCACGCTACCACCATCATTAGCTCCAAGTATAAAAGTATATCCTTTTTGTTTTCCGTATTCTCTTATATTTTTCTTCACTTTATTGATAAGCGAATCGAGTTCTTTTTGACTTTCAGCTTGTAGAGTTTGCTCCTGTTGCATAAGGTGTTGCTGTAGTATTTGGCTTTTCTGCATCAGTTCGTTATATTTTTTTTGCGCGACATTAGCAGGCAATTCTTTAGCCTGTTTATCAAAAGCCATAGCTTCAGCTTGAAAAGCTTGCGATATACTATCGCGTTTTTTTTGGTAAGCCTCTACTTGCTTATCTAATTTAGCTTTGATGTCTTTTTTTTCTTGATAGTTGTCTAAAAGTTTAGCATTGTCAACAAAGGCAATTTTGTCTTGACAAGCGGTAAGGCTTAGGAGGGCAACTCCTGCTATTAATATTTTTTTCATCTCTATAGATTTTATTTTGATTAGGCTGCAAAAGTAATAAAGTTTTGGTTGTAAATAAAATATTTTTTAATTTTGTAGCAAAAATTTATATTTATGACAGCAGATACTATATATTTAGAGTTAGAAAATACAACACCTGAGCAGATAGAGAAGGTAAAAAACTTACTAAAAGGCATAGGAGTGAATGTACTCAATATTTTTAAAACTGATAGATTAGCGCAACCAATGATTTCTGAACTAACTATTGATGATTTTTGGAAAGAGATAGGCGAAGGTTATGCAGAAATAGATAGAGGTGAGTATTTTACGCAATCTCAATTAGATAGAGAAATAGAAAAGTTATGGAAGTGATATGGGCAAAAGGAGCTGTACGCTCATTAAATGCAGTTTTAAAATATTGGATAAAGAGAAATAAGAGTGATGTTTATTCTAAAAAATTATATAAGATAATAAGTGAAGAGCTTCTAAAACTTTCTTCTAAAATAGGAACTAAAATTTTTATTCCTTCTTTTGAACCTGATAAATTGATTATAGAAAAAAAGTACAGTATTTTTTATAAAGTAGATTGGGATAAAAATCAATTACAAGTAGTTCGTTTTTGGGATAATCGTAGAAATCCTAAAAACTTAAAATTGAAAATTAAAAATTTAACCACAGACCATTAAAACAGTGTTCCACGTGAAACTTTACAACTATAAACTATTTCTATCATTATAATTACCACTATAAAAATACTTTATTAAAAACGACTTCAATACAGACCTTTTAAAGCGTTATTTTTTAAAAGTGATATAAGTATACCACTTACTTACTGAAACGCTCTAAATGAGCCTTATTTTAATTCTTCACTATTTTAAGGCTAAAAATAATCAAAAAAAGTTCCACGTGGAACAATTTATACTTCTCCCTTGATAATTACCAATTAATTATTATCTTTGCAGCTGAAAATAAAACCTTATTATGTATACTGATATTACCACCAGAGATTACAGTGTATCGCAAGAAACTTTTAAGCTGTGTTATGACCCTCAGCTGCAACTCTATCGCACTACACCCGTACCTTCTCAACTTAGCAGATACTACGAAAGCGAAAATTATATATCGCATACTGACGGACGGAAAACGTTATTCGAGAAACTATATCAATGGGTAAAGCATTATAATCTAAAGCATAAAATAAAACTCATTAGCCAATATAAGAAAGAGAATATCAATCTGTTAGATATAGGAGCAGGCACAGGCGACTTTATAAAAGCTTGCGAGCAGTATGCTCATTGGCAAGCAGTAGGGGTAGAGCCTAGCGACAAAGCACGCACTAAGGCGCTTAGTAAGGGACTTACACTCTATCCTAACTACGATGCACTTACCCCACATTCCTTTGATGTGATAACCCTATGGCACGTCTTAGAGCATATACCCGACACAGTTCAAGAGATTAAAATTCTTAAGAACCTACTGAAAGACAATGGGTTATTAGTAATAGCAGTTCCTAATTATCGCTCTTGGGATGCTAAGTATTACCAACAATATTGGGCAGCTTTTGATGTACCGCGACACCTTTGGCACTTTTCTAAGGAGAGTATCAAGCAGCTATTTGCTGCCGAAGGTTTCGAGCTTATAGCTGCCTACCCTATGCTTTTTGATGCTTTTTATGTAAGTATGCTTTCAGAACAGTACAAAACCGGCAAGAAAAGCTTCCTAAAAGGTATCTATAGCGGACTTCGTTCTAACTATTATGGCTACCGAAAGGGCGAATATTCATCGCATATTTACCTGCTTCGGTTAGCTAACAAACCCATCAATTTATAAATTTCAAAAGAAATGTTTATAGTCAATAAACACATTGTACCTAAAGGTTTTTCAGGCATTACTTTATATCCTTTTGTCTTTACAAATGATGCTAAGTATCTGAAAGATAGTAGGTTTAAGAATCACGAACGCATTCACTTAGCACAGCAACGCGAACTGTTAATAGTGTTTTTCTACCTTTGGTACATAGCCGATTTTCTGTTCAAATATCTAAAATACAAAGATAAATACCGCGCTTATCGCAATATTATTTTTGAAAAAGAAGCCTACGACAACGACCATAACCTCAATTACCTGAAGCATAGAAAGTGCTTCACCTTTATAAGATAAATGTTCCACGTGGAACATTTTTAATAATACTATATGATGAAAAGAATATTTTTATACGCCCTGCTCCCTCTTATGGGGTCAGCCCAGATTATAAACCTGCCCGCTACACGCGCAGAAAAAGAAGTAACCGATAATGTTAGTACCCTTACCGAGCGTACTTACGATGTTTATCGCGGCAATCTTACCCAGAAACGCCTCGCTACCGAGAATACCTACGTGTTCAACTCTGCGGGCAACGCTGTTTCGTTAGAACAAAAATACGGCAATATTCGTCTCTATTATCAATATACGTACGATGCCAATAGGCTTCAGCAGGTCATACTTACCAAAGAAACCCATCACTATGTAGAGGTTACCATAGGTACTTATAAATATGATGATAACGGACGTATGCTTAGCTATACCTCTATACCTCAGCAAAATAACACCGATACGGCTACCCCTACGCAGGTCTATACTTTCACTAAGTGGGACGCTAATGGTAACGCTATAGAGGGCACGCTCACTACGCCTCATTCCGAAGCCTTAGTATATCAGGAGTTTGATAAGCAAAACCGCCGCACGTTGCTAAAAATGCTCACTAAAGCCGACCCACCTATAGAAGTGCGTGTAGCTTTGCGTTACGACCGCGAGGGTAGGGTAGTGGAGCGCAGTATTCGCGAGGGTTACACTCCTCCACAAACCTTGCGCTATACCTATGATAAAAAAGGCAATAATACAGGTATCAACGACCAAAAATTTGAACATACCTTCGATAAACAAGGCAACTGGCTTACCCGCACTATCTTTGTAAAGGACAATATAGTAGGCTACATAGAGCGAGAAATTAATTACTAAAATATGAAAACTCTAAAATTACCATCAACTATTATAGCATCTTTATCTCTTAAAGATATAGATGCTTTCACTATAGCTTTTAAACAATATCACCTTACAGAAGCAGATAGGCAACAACTCTTAGCCTATATTCTTTCAAACTTATATCATAAGAAATATTTTAGCTTCTTTATTAAGGTATTTGATATTATTCTTTATCAGAAAACTAACTTAAATTTTTCACTTGATATAGATACCTATTTAGCTCCATCATTACTTTCATTAGTAGCTTCAAAAGCTGATATACAGTTATTTGACTATTTTGTAAGGCAAGGAGCTATTATTAATTATGTAATAAAAAGAACTGATAGAGTAGGAGAAGAGTACTGTACCTGTTTAGATTTTCTTTTAGAAATATATACTGATAAATTTGATAGTTATGATGCTGCCCCTTTTGATACTGAATTTGAAGATAGAGACTTAGATGAAGAAGGAAGTATACAGATTTCTAAATCAGAATACAATATTCTGAAATGGCACTCATATTGTCTTTATAAGATTATCTACTTAGATAGGTTAATTACTCATATCAAAGCAAGAGGAGGTAAAACCTATTTACAAACAAGCTATTTACACTAAACGATGAGCGAATGATGAGCGAATGATGAGCGAATGATGAGCGAACGATGAGCGAACGATGAGCGAACGATGAGCGAACGATGAGCGAACAATAAACAAAAAATCAGAATTCAAAATTCAAAATTATTTATTACCTTTGCCCCATAATTGGCAAATCGACAAATTGACAAATTAAGAATTATGCTTTATAATCACAAAGAAATAGAAGCCTTTTGGCAAGAATATTGGGCAAAACACCAAACTTTCAAAGCCCAGAATAACAGCACCAAACCTAAGTACTATGTCCTCGATATGTTCCCTTATCCCTCAGGAGCGGGCTTACACGTAGGGCACCCGCTGGGCTATATTGCTAGCGACATTGTGGCGCGCTACAAGCGTCACAAAGGCTTTAACGTATTGCACCCTCAGGGTTATGATAGTTTCGGTTTGCCAGCTGAGCAATACGCTATCCAAACAGGTCAGCACCCAGCAGTTACTACCGCGCAGAATATCGCCCGTTACCGCGAGCAGCTCGATAAAATAGGCTTTTCATTCGATTGGAGTCGCGAGGTGAAAACCTCTGACCCCGACTATTATCGCCATACCCAGTGGATATTCATACAGTTGTTTAACTCGTGGTATAACAACGAAACTGACAAAGCAGAGCCTATCGAAACGCTTATAGCACTCTTTGAAAAACAAGGCAATAGCAAGGTAAATGCTCCTTGCGACGACGATACCCCAACTTTCACTGCGGAAGAGTGGCACACTTTTTCATCAGAGCAGCAGCAACAAATCCTCCTTAAATACCGACTTACCTATTTGGCAGAAACCGAAGTAAACTGGTGCCCTGCCTTAGGAACTGTACTCGCCAACGATGAAATTGTGAATGGCGTATCCGAGCGTGGGGGTCACCCTGTTATCAGAAAGAAGATGACCCAATGGAGTATGCGCATTACCGCTTATGCTGAACGCCTTTTGCAAGGCTTAGACACCATCGATTGGAGTGAGAGCATCAAAGAAAGCCAACGCAACTGGATAGGAAAATCAGTAGGAGCCGAAGTTGTTTTTCCTCTAGCCCAAGGAGAAAAAACTGTAGTAACTAAAAGCAACAGTATTAATATCAATCAAAAAGAAACTAATAATCATAAGGAAGATAACACAGAAGTCTCTTTCACGACTTCTCCCCTCTCCTTGGGAGAGGGGCAGGGGGTGAGGACACCTTTCTTTATGACAGGAGGAAATAATGCATACAGACTTATAGAAGAAGCCAAACGTATGCGGAAAGAACCTACTGATGCAGAAGCAGCATTGTGGGAACTTTTGCGTGATAAAAAATTAGGAGATAAGTTTAGAAGACAACATTTGATTGATGATTTTATTGTCGATTTTGTTTGCCTTTCTAAGAATTTAGTTATTGAAGTAGATGGAGGTTATCATAATGACCCTACTCAAAAAGAATATGATCAGCAGCGTACGTTGTATCTCAATGAAAAAGGATTTAAAGTAATCCGCTTTACTAATGAAGAACTTCTTGGTAATACAGAAGCTGTTTTAACAAAAATAAAAGATATACTTGTTAATACCCCTAATTTCTCAAAACAAAATAAGGCTTTTGAGAATAATGAACTCTCTTTCGCGGATTCTCCCCTCTCCTTTGAGAATAATGGAGTCACTTTCGCGGATTCCCCCCTCTCCTTGGGAGAGGGGCAGGGGGTGAGGATATTCACTACCCGCCCCGACACTCTTTTTGGGGTTACTTACCTTACTTTGGCTCCTGAACACGCTTTAGTGCCTCTTATCACTACTGACGAGCAACGCACTGAGGTAGAAGCTTATATTGCAGCTACTGCCAAACGTTCAGAGCGCGACCGTATGGCGGATACCAAAACCGTATCGGGGGCTTTCACAGGGGCGTATGCCGTGCATCCACTTACCGGCAAGCAGCTTCCTATCTGGATAGGCGATTATGTATTGGCAAGCTATGGTACGGGGGCTGTTATGGCAGTACCTGCTGGCGACGATCGTGATTATGCCTTTGCTAAACACTTCAAGGGCGCCAAAGGAATGCCTGAACCTATCAACATTTTCGATAAAGATATTTCAGAAAATGCCTTTACCGATAAAGAGGGAATGACTTACCAAAACTCTGATATTCTCAATGGTTGCACTAACTTTAGCGAAGCGGTTGCTAAAGTGTTGGCAGCCTTAGAAGCCAAGGGTGTAGGCAAAGCCAAGGTGAATTACCGCCTCCGCGATGCTGTCTTCTCACGTCAGCGTTATTGGGGCGAACCTTTCCCTGTGTACTATAAAAACGGCTTGCCACAGATGATAGGCGAGGAGTACCTACCTATTCACTTGCCTGAAGTAGAAAAATACCTCCCTACTGAAGAGGGAAATCCACCGTTGGGCAACGCTACCACTTGGGCGTGGGATACTGCTAATCATAAGGTAGTGAGCAACGAACTCATTGATAATCAAACGATATTCCCGTTAGAATTGAATACTATGCCAGGTTGGGCGGGCTCTTCTTGGTATTGGTTAGAGTATATGATGGAAAAAGACGCACGTGGAACCTTCCCTACCAAACCTGTAGTAGATTACTGGCAAAACGTAGACCTCTACGTAGGGGGTAGCGAACACGCCACAGGGCACTTGTTATACTCTCGTTTCTGGAACAAATTCCTCAAAGATCGCGGTTTTGCCCCTACTGAAGAGCCTTTCAAAAAACTGATTAATCAGGGTATGATACTGGGAATGAGTGCCTTTGCGTATCGTTTAGAAGGTACGAATACTTTTGTATCTAAAAATCAAATAAAAGGGCAATCGGTACAACCTATTCACGTAGATGTTTCTCTCCTCAAAGATACTTCCGATGAGTTAGATATCGAAAAATTCAAAGCGTGGCGTAAAGAATTTGCCAATGCTGAGTTTATTTTTGAAGGTCACGATTCCCCCTTTGAAGGGGGCAAGGGGGATGTTTTCCTCACAGGTCGCGAAGTCGAAAAAATGTCGAAATCTAAATACAACGTAGTAAATCCCGATGATATTTGCGAGCAGTACGGAGCTGATACATTACGCCTCTACGAAATGTTCTTAGGTCCTTTGGAACAAGCCAAACCTTGGAACACAGCAGGTATTTCGGGGGTGTATAACTTCTTGCGCAAGCTATGGCGTTTGTATTTCAATGACAATGGTTGGCAAGTAACCGATGAAGCCCCTACACCCGAGATGCTCAAAGCACTGCATAAAACCATCAAAAAGGTAAATGAAGATATCGAGAATTTCTCATTCAACACTTCGGTAAGTCAGTTTATGATATGCGTGAATGAGTTATCATCGCTAAAATGCCACCATAGAGACGTTTTAGCGCCTCTTTCGGTACTGGTAGCACCCTTTGCTCCACATATCGCTGAAGAGCTCTGGAAAAGGCTCGGAAATACCGAAAGCGTAACTTATGCCCCTTACCCTGTACACGAGGATAAGTATTTGCAAGAAGACAGCAAGGAGTATCCTGTATCGTTTAACGGCAAAGTACGCTTCAAACGCGCTTTTGCAACCACTATGACTCCTGCCGAGATAGAGCAAGCTATCCTTGCCGACCCTCAAACAGCAGAACAGCTACAAGGCAATATCCCTAAAAAGGTAATTGTAGTACCTAACAGAATTATCAATATTGTGAGTTAGTACTTAAATACTTATAAAATGATTGTAAATTTCAGCATACAAAACTTTGGTTCCATAAAAGATAAGCAAACACTGTCGTTTGAAGCCGATGCCTCTAAGCATTTAGAAGATACTTATGTAGTTCATACAGCAGGCAAACGATTGTTGAAGTTAGCGCTTATCTATGGAGCCAATGCTTCAGGCAAAACAACAGTCCTTAAAGCCCTTGATTTTTTAAGAGATTTAGTTGTGAATCCTAAGGAAATAAAATATCATAGCCTTAAATTTTCTCCTTTTCTTTTTGATAAAAAAACTATTTTGGAACCATCTTTTTTATCAATAGAATTTATACAAAATAATATTTGTTATTTATATGAAGTTGAATTTACTCATCAATCTATTTTGAGTGAAAAACTAATTTCTGGAGAAGTAATTGTTTATAGTAGAGAAACTTCTGTAGAAAAACTATTAACTGAAATTTCTTTTAGTGATAAAATAGTAATAAGTGATAATGAAAAGAAAACACTTGAAATAAATACTCTCTATAATAATACAGTACTTGGAGGATATTTAAAGACTAATGTAGATATTGATATTTTAAAAGAAGTTGTAAATTGGTTCAAATTTTGCTTAAAACCTATAATTTTATCTCATACTAATTTAGATAATTTTGTAACAAGAAATATTGATAAAGGAGATATAGAAAAACAAAGTATTATAGATCTTTTATTAAAAGCTGATTTTCATATTTTAGATATTTCTATAAAAAAAGTAATGGAGGATATTACCGATTATTCTTTTGAGGAATTATCAAAAAAAGGTGTAAAAGATTTAAAACCTATAGATCATATAGAAATAGCCTTTAAACATTTTGTTAATGGTAATCAATATATCTTACCTTTTGAATTAGAATCCCAAGGTACCAAACGCTTTTACGGCTTTGCAGGGCTTTTGGCACTTCTTATCAAAACACCTACTATTTTCCCTATTGATGAATTAGAAAGTTCCTTACATCCCGACCTTTATACGCATTTTTTGCTTTCATTTTTGCAGAACGCTCAGCACTCACAACTTATTGCTACTACTCATAACCGTGAGCTTTTAGGCGATACCGATATTTTCAGAAATGATGTAATATGGTTTACTAACAAAGGCGAAGATTGTGCAACAGAACTCTATTCTTTAGCCGATTTTGACACTTCTGCTATAAAGAATTTCCTCAATGCCTACAAAATAGGAAAATTCAGTGGAGTACCGCGTTTGTTTGACACTTTTATTGATTTGGAACAATGAGAAGAGGAAGAAACATACCCACCAAGCAATCCTTTGCTGTAGTAGTAGATGGTGAAACTGAATATTGGTACTTAGAGATGCTTAAACGCAATGAGCCTAATATTCCTTTTAAGATAAGACCTCAAATTCTACAGAAAAAGAATATTGACCAGCAATATAAATTAGTTACAGAATTATCAGAAGAGGAATATGACAAGGTTTTTTGGATAGTTGATTTAGATGTCTTACTAAAAGAAGAGCGTGAAAAGAAAAATAGTACCTCATCTCTCCAACAATTTTTAAACTATTGGTGCAAACTTTCAAAGCAAGAGAAAATAGTAGTGATAGTGAATAATCCTTGTTTAGAATATTGGTTTTTTTTACATTATAATAATGGTAAAGAGTTCACCGCTTGTGCTGATGCTGAAAAGCAAGTAAGGAAACACTTAAAAGGTTACGAGAAAACAAAAAAGTTCTTTAAGAAAGATAATGATATTTACAAACAACTAAAGCCTCATCTTCAAAAAGCTATAAACAACGCTACTGCTTTAGGAAGTTTTGATACTCATAACCATTCAGAAGCAATGTGCGAAATGCCTTTGCTATTTCAAGCATTACAATTACTCTAATAAACTGTGTTAATGGCAAGAATAGAATTTTCATACGATTTAAATCCTCTAAAAATACTATAATTACATTGCCCCACAACTTATTCCTTTATTTCTTGCAAAACATTTAAAAACAAGCAAACAATATTTATATTGTTTGCTTGTTTTTGTTATAGCTGGCTTTCAAAAAAGGTTTTTAGCCTATGTTTCCCTACTTGCATTGGGGTTACTGAATCCATTGCCATTACAGTGAAAACAAACTCTATGGTGCCATAAGCACTCTTTGGTATAAGGTATTTGCCTATCTTCAAAATAAGACGTCGCACCCAGTTGGGCAAATAGTTTATTTTTACGGGTTTGTGTAATACTTCAAAAGCCAAACGGGCAATTTCAGTTTGTGTAAAAACCTCAGCACCCCCTACATTCACTTCCTTTTCAGTACTTTCTAATTGTGATACACACACTTCTGCTAAATCCTCACCGTGAATAGGATTCATTGCATATTGTCCCTTGTCAAAAAGTCGTACTCTCCCCTCTTTTGCCATTTTTAAAAAGGTAGCCATATCACTATAAAAACCGCTGGGTCGTACGATACAATAGTCTAACCCACTGGCTTTTAGGCTATCTACAAATTGCTCTTTGGCTGCCCCAATGGCTATGTGGCGCATCACTTCTCCTTTGAATACTGACACGTATATAAATTTCTGCACACCTTCACGCAAAGCCTCATCAAGGAGGTTTTTGTTAGCCTTATAATCTACCTGCTCATAGGTAAGTCCGTCCTTTTGTTTGGTAATTCCTATGGTTGAAATTACTTGGCTTATACCTTTGCATACGCCTTTTAAGGTTTCGGGTTGAGTTACTTGAGCTTCTACCACTTCTAATAGTGGGTGTGTGAGTAGGGCAGGTGCTATTTTTGCCTTATTGCGCACCACAATACGGGTAGGGTACTCTTTTTTTAGGAGCTCAGCCAGTATATACTGACCCAAATAGCCGGTCGCTCCTGCTAATAATATTTTTTCTATTTTCATTGGGTTAATCTTCTTCTGCTAAGTCTAAAAAGTCTTCAAAATATTCCTCAAAAGAATCAAACATAGGAGTAGGTTTGTCTATTTCAAATTCCCCTTTATCATTGCAAAATACCTCTGCTTCGAAGACCTTCGCATCTTTTAGGCGTACCCCATTAGAAACTTTATATAAGGTTAGGAACTCGTCCACCTCGTAATGTAGTACGATAAAATCCTCTGAGAGATGTAAATCGTCTCTTAGTTGTTTAGTTAGTTCCACAATAGGATAAGATATACTGTCTTTTTCTTTGTAAATACCATTGATATACACATCGCCATAGTTGCAGGAACCACATTCTGAAAGAAAATTTACATATACTTCAGGAAGCAATATGCCCAATTCCTCTTCTATATGCTTAATTTCTTCAGCATTAGCCCCTAGAGAATACTCAAATTCTCCACTCTGTTTTAATCGTTTTAGATAATATCTATCAGCTGATGAATTTATAGATTCAAAAAACGCCTTTAACCGATGTTTGCCTACTTGCATAGGAGCTACAACATCCATTGCCATAATGGTAAGGACAAATTCCATAGCACCATAGATACTTTTAGGGAGGAGGTATTTGCCCATTTTTAGGATCAAACGCCGTACCCAATCAGGCAAATAAATTATATTGGCAGGTTTATGGAGTACCTCAAAAGCCAAATGAGCCATCTCCGTTTGTGTAAAAATCTCAGCTCCTCCTACATTGACTTCCCGTTCGTAACGCTCCAATTGGGCGACACAGACCTCAGCCAAGTCTTCCCCATGAATGGGATTCATGGTATATTGTCCTTTGCCAAATAAATGTATTATGTCCTTCTTATCCATTTTGAAAAATAGAGTCATATAACTATAGAAAACGCTGGGGCGTATGATACAATAGTCTAATCCACTAGCCTTAAGAGCATCAACAAAACGTTCTTTAGCGGCTCCAATGGCTATGTGGCGCATCGCTTCTCCTTTGAATACGGATACATATATGAACTTACGTACTCCTTCGCGTAAGGCTTCATCAAGTAGGTTCTTGTTGGCTTGGAAGTCTACCTGATCATAGGTAAGTCCGTCCTTTTGTTGGGTAATTCCTACAGTTGAAATTACTTGGCTTATACCTTTGCATACGCCTTTTAAGGTTTCAGGTTGAGTTACTTGAGCTTCTACCACTTCCAATAGTGGGTGTGTGAGTAGGGCAGGTGCTATTTTTGCCTTATTGCGCACAACAATACGCGTAGGGTATTCTTTTCTTAAAAGTTCGGCCAATACGTATTGACCTAAATAACCAGTAGCCCCAGCCAATAATATTTTTTCTTTTTTCATAGGTTTATTTTAATTCTTTTTCTCCTAATTATTCATCCTTAATGATGTAAGTTCTACCTCTATCATTAAACAGTTTATAGTGCAGATTCTTATTACTATAGAGTTTCAGGTGAGCAAAAACCTCCATAGTTTCTGTAGGAGTACTGAAATAAGTAGTAGGCAAATGTAGGTTAGTTTCCGTTTCTCTATAATCACTTATATTAAAAGTAACCTTATCTATTACTAAATCGTAGTAAAAATCTTTGTTATTATTAGCTATATATTGCAGTTGTATGCCTTTAAGTTGCTTACTATCACGTTTGGTAGCCTCCCATTCTTTAAAATTCATAAAGCTTTTTACTTTATTTTTAGAGATAAGACCTCGCAGAGAATCATATTCATCGCGTTCTTCATATTTTCTGTTAAACGGAAGAAAGAAATAGTACCACTCATTGTCTTTGCTGAAAATAACCTTCAAATCATTTAACTGCTTGTTTTCGGGTTCTTTCCGGTATATATAGCCTTCATTATCAATAAAAAAAGCATCAGTTGTTTGTTTCATTTCTTCAAAAAAAGCTTCACTTTCACTATCATTCCACTCTGCCGATTCTTTTAAAAAAGTTATAGGTTTTGGTACAGTATCACCATCAATAGCCCAAGTAAGGTATTTGTTATTACGCGAGTCAAAGTAACAACTCTTCATCACAGCATTTGCGTAATATCCTTGCCTAATGTAGTATTCAGCAATGAGATTGCCATAAGTATCATATTTATAGAGTCTTTCAGCTCCTTCTATCAAGATAAGCTCATTTTTATCATTCAAGAAAACAACAGTAGTCATACTACCATACCCAGGACCTTCGCGTTTAGAAAGAAAGCTAATAGTCTTGCCTTGTTTATGATAAGGGGCACTACTAAACAAGTTCTTATAGTTCTTGTATTTCTTCGGAGTTATCTTATCCGAATAATAATCTATAATATCATTATGAAATAAATTTAACAACGGAATAGCTGTAAATAGTATAACTGCGGCCAAGCCCCAGCGTGCCCATTTGTAATACACACTAAAGTAAGTAAAGAAAAGGAATGCTATAACAATACTAACTACCGATGCAAGGATAAAAATATAAATAGCCCCCCACCCCCCTTCAAAAACAAACATCAGGGAGGCAATTAGCATTATAGCAAATATAACAAAAAATACTACTATACCTAGTTTTTCAGGATTTGGTTTTGCGTTCATATGATTGATAAAGTGTTTTTACACCACAAAAGTAGCTATTAATTTGTTAATAAGCAAATTATGGGTTACATATTAGCCTTTCATCTAAGTGTGACTGGTACTAAAAAACAGCTTTCTTTCTTTTATCAGGATATAGCTCATTAGTAGAGCGAATAAGCCTGTTTGTATTACCTTGCTATCGGGGTGGGTGGCAAAGATTTCGTTAGAAACATTGGCTATCAGATGAAATAATATAGCTATTAGTACATTGCGCCCTGATTTGTAATACAACCAGTTGATGATAAATACAAAAGCAAACAAACTTACAAAAAAGTTTATAGTATAGAGCAGCCCTTCGGCGTGTATGTTGCTTTGATAATAGTCCCTTACAAAGAAAAGAGGTAAATGCCACAACCCCCAATACACCGTAAAAATAACCGATGAGGTGAATAAACTCCACTTACTGCGCAAGGCATCAGTGCCATAGGTGTGCCAAGCTAACTCTTCGACTACTGGTGCTAAACAAAGTACAAACCAAGCATTGAAAGGCGCTGAACTAAAACTGGGTTGCCCTGAAATGTAAAACTGGTCGAGACTGTGTCCTAAATCAAGGGAAATGAGTTGTGCCATAATAATCGAAATAGGCGGAAATAAGAGGGTAATCCAGAAATAACGGTTGCTAAGTAGGTTCCTGCCTATAAAACGCGCTTTTAGGTCGGATAAAAGGGCTTTATCGCGGGCAAATAAGTAGGCTGCTACTCCCACCGGAGCTAATAGACCTGTTAACTCAAAAAAGCCTGTCCAAAAAGCATTAGGTGCTTTTGGCTGGTGACTCCAATAAGCCACCACAAACCACAATACCCAAGGAATGACAAGGGAAAGGGTAAAAAACAATACCGGGTGTTGATATTTCTTCATAATTAACTTTGCCTATGTGGCTGCATTAAAATTCGATTTTGTAACTGATATTTGGAATGACCAAAGTGGCTTTGCTAAGCTCTATTTGACCGGTTTGATAATTGTAATTATGGTCGATGTAGATAGGGGCACCGAGTACGTTTTTCATTTGAAAAGAGAATACACTCGAGCTCTTGTGGTGATTGATGCGATAATTTACCGTTAGGTCGGCGTAGGTAAGGGGGCGTAATTGTTCGCTAAAAGCACGACTTTCATCGAATATCACTCGTTTGGCTGCCAGCGACTGACTCTGTAAAATAGGGCTATAACGCTCGCCCCCTGTAACAGTTACTCGTGCATTTACATCTAACACCTTGCGGTTATTAGCAAAATAGAACTCCTTGCCAAAGAGGGCATTTAGCACAAAACCTTTGTTATAACGGGTGTTGCGCCATACATTGTCGCCTGCTTTGTATTTTGAGGTGAATACTGAGCCGGTAATCAGATAGTAATAATTATCGCCTAAAAATCGCTCTAAAGTAAGGTCGATACCATAATTGCGCCCCTCGGTATTATTCACGAGCTTTTTGTTGAGGTACAACGCACGGCGTAGATTGATAAGTGAATAGCTAGTACCTTCTTCGCCAGTGATATTCCACAGATACTGAAAATACCCCTCTGCCTTGAAGCGCAATTTATCGGTAAGCTGCCAATCGTAGCCCAATACAAAATGATGTGCCTCGCTGATTTTCAAATCTTTATTTACAGCCACGCCTCCTACTTCTATCATATACACATTGAGGTTTTCGGGTTGAGAGTGTTTGCCATAGCCGAAACTCAAACTGTGTTTATCGCTTATCTTCCAAGCCAGTCCTGCTCTGCTTTCTAACGTTATCTCTTTTCTAAGACCAAAGTGGTGAGCGCGCAAGCCCACATTAGCCAAAAGTGAAGGTGATAGCTGGTATTTAATTTGTGAGTAGGCTTCGGTAAAATTGGTATTCCCTGCTGAATTGACAATACGCGTATAGGTGCTTGGCACATAGTCTTGTGCTGCGCTGAGGTCGTAGTTATAGAAAAGCTGTTTGTGGGTAATCCCTGCTTTGAAAGTAGCTGAGGAAGAAAGTTTATGGGTAAGCGAAGTAGCCAGTGTAAGGGTTCCGTTTTGCTTTTTGAGGCGGCTGTCGGGGGTGAACACTGAAGCGTCATCTGAAAGGTAATCGGTAGTAATGCGGTCGTCAGTGCTTGAAAAAGCAGCGTGCGACTCTACAAAACTCTTTTCGCCCGCAGTGATTTGGTGGCGTAACCCTATCGTACCTACGTAGGTATCCCAGCTGTTAGTCACGCGGTCGATGTCAGTTTTCCAATCGTTGGGAGTTTTGATGGCTTCTTTATGGGTATCGTCAGTGCCGCCAATACCCCAAAGAGAGAAAGTACCTGCTTTCTCGGTAGGGAAATTCAGCTTAAAAGAAAGGTCTTGGTACTTGATGCGTTGCCCTGTGTTGTTGAGCTTCAAATCATTAAGCAAACCCAAAGTAGAATAGCGATAGTTGAAAAGATAAGAAGCCCCTTTGGCGCGCGAAATAGGACCTTCGGAAGCAAAATCGAGTCCTAAGACACCTGCTTGAGCGGTGTGCTCATAGCGAGAAGTGTTGCCGGTGCGCATTTTTACATCGAAAACAGCTGCCAGAGTATTGCCATATTCAGCAGGAAAAGCACCTGTTAGGAAATCGGAATTGCTAATCACCTGATTGCTAAAGAGCGTAACCAGTCCGCCGCCAATAACATTGCCCCCTGAAAAGTGCTGGGGTGAGGGGATTTCTACCCCTTCTAAGCGCCATTGTACGCCTTGTGGTGCATTGCCGCGCACGATAATGGAGTTGTCTTGCAAGTTGCCCGTAGAGACTCCTGCAAAGGCAGATGCCAATCGGGCAGGGTCGCTGAGTCCGCCGGCGTAACGCTGCGTCTCTTCTACTGAAAAGGTACGCGCACTAACGGTGGCCATTGTGTTGAGGGCTTTTTCTTTGCTTATGCCTGCTACTATCTCGACTCCTTCGAGCTCGGTAAAGGCTTCTCTGAGGGCTATGCTTAGCACGACTTCTTTGGCTGAGGTAATGAGTATTTCGGGAATTGTCTGGCTATCGTAGCCTATATAAGAAACTTCTAAAGTGACTCTTCCTAAACGGAGATTGAGGAGGGTGAAATGACCGTTTTCATCAGTAGTTGTTCCTATAACAGGGTCAGAGTTTTGCACCACTACGGTAGCCCCTATTAGGGGTTCGTGTGTGCTTTGGTCGTAAACAGTACCTCTGAGGGTTTGGTTAATATCTTGTGCTTGTGCGGTAAGAGGTAGCACTAAAAGCAAGAGGATATGAAAAAACGTTTTCATTGCGTAATACTTTTAAAATTCTGGGGCAAAAGTACGGCGCAAAAAGGGGTGTATCGCCTAAGCGTGAGGGTTTGGACGTCTTTTTTATTAAATATATACCTTATCCCTCATTTACGAATTGGCTTGGGGTCTGTCCTTTTATCTTCTTGAAAACTTGGTTGAATGATGATTTGGAGTTGAAGCCTGCTTCGAAAGCAAGCCCTAATAGGTTGAAGTTTTTATCAGTATCTTTCTTTGCTAAAGCTATAAATTCGTCTACACGATAAGTATTCACAAAATCATAGAAATTCTTACCCTCATACTGGTTGATGATTTGCGACAAATGGTTGGGTAGTACCCCTAAACTTTCCGCTAATTGGGCTAAAGAGAGTTTGGGTTCGAGGTAAGGTTTTTCAGTAGCCATTAGCGTAAGTAGTTGCTGATGTAGGTTTTTAGCCTCTTCTGGTTTGAGTCCTGATTTGCGGTACTCTGGCATTTTAAGCGGCTCTTCAGTTTCTTCTGCTTCCTCTGGCTTTTCTGATGAGTACAATACTTTGGTTTTTTCAGCAGTAAAAATGCCTTGATAGCGTATGCCCCAGAAACCAATAAGTGCTATAAGCAATACAAAAAGACCTAAGAAAATGAGTTCTATATTGACTGCCAACACTATTTCTAACAGAAACTGGAGTACATATCCGACTATCATCACTGAGAAGATGATTCCGAACCCTATCAGTAACAATCGTAGCCATTGTAGGCTAATACCCTCATTATAGGCAAACTGCTCGCCTATAATTTGTTCGTATTGGTTGATTTTATGATAGGTTGCTACTGAATAGGCTACGCATACGATTACAAAAGCTATAAATGAAATAGTAAATAGCCATTGGTAGAGGCTGTGGTAATCTGCTTGGTCTATCATTGCCTTTTCGGCAGCAGAATAACCAAATAAAAAGGGGAACATCAGCACATAGGTAACCACAAAAGGGAGGAAGTGAAGGCTGTCTCGCCAATAGAGTCGCTGTGGCTGGCGTAGGTTAGCAACCACATACAGATAGACAAAAGGCGCAAATAGCAAAGGGAATGGATGAGTAGCCCCTACTAAATGCGGGTATTTTTCCCAATACCCCAAATAGTGCAGGTAGTAGTTGAGCAAGTAGGTTGCAATACATAACAACCAGACCCCCAGTATATTGTCGGGCAGCCTTTTAGCAGCTTTGCTAAAGAGCAATACCGAGAGGAAGCAACACAGAAAAATACCAATGACAAAAATACTACTCATAACCCTTTATATAAATTTACAATTTTTCAAGGCAAAAATAAGTATATTTTTTGATTATAAAAAAATATTATATAAGATATAAACGTATTTTTTATTATCTTTGTCCCGATATTCACTTTTAAAATAAAAAACAAATATGAAAAAACGTATCTTATCGGCACTTGTTGCCACGGCTTTATGTCTTTTCTCTTGCGGAAAAGATGATGATAATAGTAGTACTTCGCTTAAAGGTGATTGGTATATCCATACTATGTACAACCTAAAACAAAGTATAAACGAATACAATTGGTATACTCCCAATCAATGTTCAAAACGAACTGTATTTGAAATCTCTGACAACCAGCTGAAGCACAAACGGGTATATGAAGATAATTCTACTTGTAAAGAAGACTTTAAGTATTACGATTACACCGCTTCTAACAGTGCTTTTCATTTGACTATAACGGCTGATTCTCCTAAAGGCTACAAAGGACAAACAGCTACTATCAATTATGAAATGAAAAACAAAGAGCTCATACTGCGTTTCCTAAATGATAAGGGTAATGATGAAACATTGATTCTTCATAAGCGGGGCGTAGATTATAGTCACTTAGACCCCTTTGTAGGTTATTGGAGACTTACCAAAGTACAATTGAAGAGCGGTAAGACTATAAAAGAATTTAAGGCGGGTATTCCTGCTTGCTTTAGAGGTGATATTGTAGCAAGTACAATTGGTTTTACCATATACTACAGGCTATCAGATGACGGTGTGAAATGTGGTGATGAAGAAAGAAAAACCTTTGCTTGGGCAAGAGAAGGCAATACATATTACAACGTTTCTAACGGACAAAAAGTACCTATTCCGTTTAGCTTTAGCGATGATAAGCAAACTCTTTTCTTTGGCAACACAAATACTATTTTGGTATTTCAAAAACAATGGTAATAAAAAAACGTGGGATATCCCACGTTTTTTTATACATTAACTAGCAACTAGTAGGTTCCTTTATTCTCTTTCAGACATATTATCGCTGTCGAACCAAATGCGGGTACCCCCTACTGGCATTAGGGTATTGAGAGGGTCATTCTTTTCTAATAAATAAAAGGCGTACTTGAAGTTCTTAATGCCTTGTGCAGTGATTTCTCCTGAAATGACAGCTAACTGTTTGTAGCTGGCACTTATAGAGTTATCTTCACCTTCAAAAGCCATATAAGCGGTGAATTTATTCTCACTGCCCGAAATAATAGTGCCTTTGCCTATCGCTTTATCATTACTTAAGAAATCGAGGTTTTGGTAGTCTGTTTTTATTTTTACACCTTGTTGGTCGTAGAAACGATAGGTATAACCTGTTATTTTATAGCCTACAACATACTGATTATCGGGCACATCAGTAAAAGCTAACTCAAACGGAGTTATATTGAAAGTACCTTCGATATTAGGAGGAGTAGTACCCGTATGTATGACCATACCGCTCGCTTCTAATTTTCTTAGAATTTTATCAGAAATGATGCTTTTGACCTCTTGAGGTAGGTTCTGATATTTTGCACTTTCTTCGCTCTCTGATTTAGAGCAAGATACTGTACCCAATAGGGCAAAAACGCCCATAACAAAGTAATAAATGTTCTTTTTCATAGTTTTTTATTTTTTAATTTTCGGCGGCAAAAATACAAAACAAAAGATAAATAGCAAATTCAAAAATCAGAAAAATTTTCTCCTACACCTATCCTTTACTTCAGATATACAAACAATACACAAACAATAGACAAACACTAAACGAACATCGAAAAGGCAAATATCTACCTCTCACCCCAAAACCAGAAAAATATACTACTCCCAGCCTTCCCAGCCCTCTTAACCCCCCCATTCTTCTGCCCGTTTAGCCCGTATCTATTAATTTTCTTTTTATATTTTTCGTTCTTGTTTTTCTTTTATTTTATTGTTTATCAAACTACTACATTTTTAGGTATCTATATTTTCACTATCTGATGTTTTAATATATCTTTAACGTTTTATCTTTGCGCCAGAATTAGATATCAATTGACAATTGAAAAAACACTTAACTAAAATGAAAGGAAAACAAAGAACTTTATTAAACAGTATTAGCAAGCTGACCTTGCTACTACTTTTTAGCTTGCTTTCTACCGCCCTTTCTGCTCAAAATAAAAAGATTAGCGGAAAGGTAATCGATGAAAAACACCAGCCTGTGCTGGGGGCATCAGTAGTGGTGAAAGGCACTACCAAGGGTACTACCACCGATTTCGATGGTAATTTTACCTTAGAAGTACCAGCTAAAGCAACCCTCTCGGTTTCGTTTATTGGCTATCACACCCAAAATGTGGCAGTAGGCACCCAAAACCAACTTACTATCGTGCTCAAAGAAGAACAAGAGCAGTTAGACGAAGTGGTGGTAGTAGGCTATGGTACCGTCCGCAAAAAAGACCTTACGGGGGCGGTAACTTCAGTGTCTAACAAAGCCCTCAAAGAGAAACCTATTGCCAATGCAGGCGAAGCGCTTCAAGGGCGTGCAGCGGGGGTGCAAGTAACCTCGGCAGGAAAACCGGGCGACAACGTGTCATTTCGCATTCGCGGTATCAGCACAATTAACAACAGCGAACCGCTACTCGTTATTGATGGCGTACCTACCGACCTCGGTATCAATGCCCTCAACGTAGATGATATAGAGAATATCGATGTGTTAAAAGACGCCTCAGCTACAGCTATTTATGGCTCTCGTGGGGCTAATGGGGTGGTGCTCATCACTACCAAAAAAGGAAAAAGCGGAGACGGCAAGCTGTCGTTCAGCTCCAATGTAGCCCTTCAGCAGGCTGCCAACTTGCCCGTAATGCTCAATGCCCGCGAGTTTGCATCTTTTCACAACGAAATGATTGCCAACTATAACCGTACCCCTGGGGTAAGTCCACTTACACAACGTCCTGACTTTGCTAACCCCAACGATTGGGGTGAAGGCACCAATTGGCTCAAAGCGCTCTTCCGTCCTGCTTTTATGCGCAACTATTCGCTTTCATACTCAGGCGGTAACGACAAGAGCAATTACTACGTATCAGGGGGTGTGTTCGACCAAGATGGGATTATCCTCAATACCTCTTACCGCCGTTATACAGTGCAGTTCAATGGTGAGTCGCGCGTAAAACCGTGGATAAAGTTTGGTAACAACCTTACCCTTAGCCACGACGAAAAGAAATCCGGCGACTACAATATCCGTATGGCGATGGCTTCTTTGCCTACACAACCTATTTACAATGAAGACGGCAGTTATTCAGGTCCTGATTCGCCTGCCCATCAGTACAGCGATATCCGCAACGTGGTCGGTACTGCTCTTATCAACGGACAAAACACTACCAAAGGTTATAACATTTTGGGGAATATTTTTGCCGAAATTACTCCTGTAAAACACTTGGTATTCAAAACTACTGGAGGGCTCGATTTTAAATATTGGGACAACCGCAGTTTCTCTCCTAAATACAACTGGAAACCAATACCTAATCCGCTTTCTAACCTCTATCAAGATGCTAACAAGAGCACTACCCTCCTTTGGGATAACACACTCACTTATACCAATACTTTTGCCCAAAAACACTTCCTCAATGTGATGGTGGGCACCAGTGCGCAAAACAACGTGTATAGCAAAATCAATGCGAGTGTGAGCAACTTCTTGAGCGACCAGCAAAACCAACTCAGCAAAGGCTTAGAAAACCCTACGGTAGGCGGTACGATGAACGATTGGGCTATCCTCTCCTTCATCGGGCGACTCAACTATACTTATGCTGATAAGTACTTACTCACTGCTACGGTGCGCCGCGATGGTTCTTCGCGTTTCTCCAAAGAGAACCGCTGGGGTACTTTCCCTTCTTTCTCTTTGGCGTGGCGTGCATCGAATGAGTCTTTCTTCCCTAAAAACGACTATGTAAACGATGTGAAATTGCGCGTGGGTTACGGTATGACTGGTAACCAAGGTGGTATTGATAACTATGCTTATTTCACCAAATTGCGCACAGGGCAATATGTATTCAACAACAATTTGGTTTCTACTCTTTATCCTCACGTAATGCCTAACCCTAATGTAAAATGGGAAACTGTAGAACAATTCAACGGGGGTATTGACCTTGCGCTACTCAAAAACCGCTTGAACCTCACTTTAGATGCCTATATCAAAAACACCAGCGATATGTTAGTACCTATGGCGGTATCAGTAAGCTCTGGTTATTCAGATATCAATGTGCCGAGTATCAATGCTGGTAAAGTACAAAACAAAGGGGTAGAGCTCACGGTATCATCAGTGAATGTGAATAAAAAGGACTTCCAATGGAATACTGATGTAAACGTATCGTTCAACCGCAACAAAATCGTGAAGATGAACGATGGAGTGCCTCTATTCACTGGTTTTGAAGCGTTTCTCACCAAATTGCAAATTCTCTCTGAGGGTCACCCTGTGAACTCTTTCTATGGCTATGTGATGAACGGCTTGTTCCAAAACCAAGCTGAGGTAGATAACTATGCTACCCAAGTGGAAAATGGTACCGCCCCTGGCGATGTGAAGTTCCGCGACCTTAACAACGATGGGGTCATCAATGCCGATGACCGTACTTATATTGGTAATCCGTTCCCTGAATGGACATTCTCTATGAACAACAACTTCAATTACAAAAACATCGATTTACAGATATTTTTACAAGGCGTAGCAGGTAACGATATCTACAATGCTAATCGTATATGGCAAGAGGGAATGTCGGTACCACAAAACCAAATTGCCAAAGTAAAAGACCGTTGGACTGGCGAGGGCACTAGCAATAGCATTCCGCGTGCTATCTATGGCGACCCTAATCAAAATACGCGTCACTCTACCCGATTTGTAGAAGACGGTTCGTATTTGCGCATCAAAAACGTAACTTTGGGGTATACGCTTCCTAAAGAGGTTACTCAAAAATTCCATACCGATATGTTGCGCATATATCTGTCTTGCCAAAATCTCTATACTTTCACCAAATACAGCGGTATGGATCCCGAAGTAGGCACTGGTGGAGTTGATGGCGGTACTTACCCTGTAACCCGCACAGTTAGTTTCGGATTAAATGTGCAGTTTTAGGTATCAGATATCAGGTAATAAAATATAACATAATTATAAACCATAAAACAATATTACCCCTATGCAGCCTTTGTGGCTTGCACCCTCTACTTGGGAGAGGGGGAACGGGGGAGAGGAATTAATACTATGAAAAAGATATTATACATCACCCTATTAGCATTTCCGCTCTTCACGGCTTGTTCTAAGTTTTTGGACAAGACCCCTTACGAAGATTCAAGTGCTGAAAACATAAGCGATGCGGCATCAGCAATTGCTCTTACCAATTCGGCTTATAAACCTTTGCAACGCTCTAACCTCTACAATATGCGCCTCTGGACGCTCGACATCGTAGCAGGTAACAGCATCGTAGGCGCTGGAGGAGGTACCGATGGACTCGAAACCATCACCCTTTCTAACTTCAATGCGACTGCCGATAACCCTTTGGCGCTCGAAATATGGCGTGGTTGTAACCCTGGTATTCTCTATTGCAATACGGCTCTAAAAGCATTGCCTTCAGCTAATATCCCTGAGAATATCAAAAACCGCTGTATCGGTGAAGCCAAATTCCTCCGCGCGCACTACTATTTCCTTTTGGTGCAACTCTTTGGCGATGTGCCTCTTCAGCTCGACCCTAAAGAGAGTTTGACTAACAAAACGCCTTTCCGCCAAAGCAAAATGAAGATATACAACGAGGTGATTATCCCCGACCTTAGAGAGGCTTTCAATCTATTGCCTACACGCGAGCAATATAGCAATGCCGATAAAGGTCGCGCAACCAAAGGTGCTGCTGCGGGTATGCTCGCCAAAGTATACCTCACCTTGGGCAGATATAGCGAAGCTCTTGAAATGTGCAACGCTGTCGAAAACCTCGGCTATACCCTCAATCCTGATTATTCCGATTGTTTTGGCGCTGCCGAACGCAACAAAAACACTGCTGAGTCTATCTTTGAAATTCAGTACTACGGACTCACCAAAGATGATTTCTGGGGCGAAGAAAACCAAGCCTCTTGGCTCAGTACTTTTATGGGGCCTCGCAACAGTGGTTGGGTAGGTGGTGCTTATGGTTGGAATCAGCCTACACAAGAGTTTGTAGACCAATACGAGGCTGGCGACCTCCGTAAGGATAAGACTATTCTCTACGAGGGTTGCCCTAATTTTGAAGGGAATGCATACCGCGCTTCAATGTCTAATACAGGTTACAACGTGCGCAAGTTTTTAGTGCCACTAAGTCAGTCACCTGACTTCAACACTAACTCTGCCAACTTTGTAGCGCTCCGCTTTGCCGATGTACTCCTAATGAAAGCGGAAGCCCTCAACGAATTGGGTCGCACCACCGAAGCCGAAGTGCCTTTGTACAAAGTCCGCACCCGCGCTGGGCTTACCAATCGCGCTGATATAGAGAACCTCACCCAAGCACAAATGCGCGAGAAAATACGCCACGAACGCCGTATAGAACTCGCTTTTGAAGGGCATCGCTGGTTTGATATGATTCGCTGGGACAACGGTCAGTATGCACTCAATTTCTTGCACTCTATAGGCAAAACCAACGCCCGCGAGAAACACCTGCTCTTGCCCGTCCCTCAAAAAGACATCGATGCCAACCCCAACCTTACCCAAAACCCAGGCTGGTAATATAATAATTAGTAAATCGGCAAATTGACAAATTGACAAATCGATAAATTAATATGAAACCATACCATTTATACATCGCTTTCCTCTTACTGCTCCTTACGGGCTGTAAAAAAGAGGACTATATGGAGCTCTTCAAAGAGGGCAAACCTTTTGAATTGAAAGCTCCAAAAGAAAACGTAGCCTTAGACGCTGCTAACCCCGAACAAGAAGCTATCAAGCTCACTTGGACGGCGGCTTCTAATTACGGCACCAATGCCGCTATCACCTATACTTTCCAAATGGATGTGCAAGGCAACAACTTTGCGGGAGGTATCAGCGAGAATCTAGGTCGTGAAGCCTATGAGAGAGTGTATAAAAACGAGGAACTAAACAACCTCTTGCTCAACACTTTCAAAGTTGCGGCAGACACCGAAGTTACTATGGAAGTACGCATCATTGCCCAAGTAGCTTCTGGCGAGGGAATGAAACAACAGACTAATGTGAAGACTGTTGTTTTCAAAACGCATACTCCTATCAGCAATACGTTGTATATCATCGGTAGTGCTGCCCCTCACGGTTGGAGTGCCGATCAAGCCGAAGAGATGAAACCTGTTGAGGGTACTCCTAAAGCCTTTGCGTGGTCAGGACGATTGTCTGCTGGCGAAATCAAGTTCATCACTACCAAAGGTCAGTTTATACCATCGTATGGCAAAGGCAGTAATAATAGCGAACTGCACTTCCGCAAAACCGATGCCGACAATAGTGATGAGAAATTTACAATTGCTGAAGGTGGCGTCTATACCGTGAAAGTGAACCTCATCAACCTCACTATAAGCATTACCAAAGGCGAAGCGCCTGAATATACCGAGTTGTGGTTTGTAGGTGAACCTACTGGTTGGAGCTTCAAGAAAATGACTGTAGACCCCGCCGACCCATTTGTGTTCCACTACAATGCCGATTTAGGCAATGGAGGTGAGTTCAAAATAGGAACTAAAGAAGGCGATTGGGGGGCAGTATTCTTCCGTCCTAAAGAAAATAATACTCCTGAAGGTAGCGACCTCCCTGTAAAGAAATGGGCAGGCGACCCCGATTACAAATGGAAAATTGCAGCAGGTACTTACAAGATTACGCTCAACACCCGTACGATGAAGATTGATATTGTGCCTTTCACCCCTTATGCCGCAATGTATATGATTGGTAGTGCTACCGATGCTGGTTGGGATATCAACAATCCTATTACTATGGCTGTTGATAACAGTAATCCTAATGTCTTTACTTGGGAAGGTGACTTGAAAGCAGGCGAACTCAAATTCTCTTGCGACAAGAAAAGCGATTGGGGTGGCGACTGGTTCTTAGCTTCTAAAGCTGATAAAGCACCCGCCGGTGTTGAAGAACCTATGATTTTCAGCGCCCACGGCTCTAACCCCGATAACAAGTGGAAAATCACTGAGGCAGGCACCTATAAAATCACTCTTAATCAACTCACCCAAACGGTGATAATCAAAAAACAGTAAAATGCAACCCTCTTTCAAAATGAAAATCTTATATACTTTATTCTTCGCCACTACGCTCAGCCTCTTCTCTTGCGAGAAGAACGACACACCGAGCAATAACCCTATTACTTATGGCGAAACTTATTTGAAAATAGATATCAGCACCGATAAGGCGGTCTACACCCCTGGTAGCACAGTGCGCTTCTCCTTGGCGAGTATGCCCTCTGGTACTTACAAAGTACGCTACTCTTACTTAGGAGAAGTTATTAAAGAAGAACCTCTTACCAGCACCTCTTGGCAATGGGTAACCCCTGCTGATGACTATCGAGGTTATTTGGTGGAAATCTGCCAAGAAGCTGGCGGTAAACAAAATACTTACGGCAGTATCGCTGTGGATGTATCTTCTGATTGGACAAAATTCCCTCGCTATGGCTTCTTGTCTTCTTACGGCAAAAACGAGCCTATTGAGAAGAATATCGACTTTATGAATCGCTGTCACATCAATGGTATTCAGTTCTACGACTGGATGTACGACCACCACAAACCGCTGGCTGGCACTCCTCAAAACCCTGCTAATGAGTGGCCTGACCTTTTCAAACGCCCCACTTTTCTTTCTACTGTACGCGGCTATATCAGTGCTGCTCATAGCAAGGGTATGAAAGCGATGTTTTACAATTTGGCTTTCGGGGCACTTAAAAATGCGGAAGCCGATGGGGTTTCCAAAGAGTGGTTTCTCTATAAAGATAACCAGCACAAAGAGAAAGATGCGCACGTGTTAGGAGACTTTGCCCGTAGTAGTATCTACCTCACCAACCCTGGCAATGCGCATTGGCAAAACTACTTAGCAGGACGCAACAGCGATGTCTATGCCGTTTTTGGTTTCGATGGCTATCATATCGACCAACTCGGAGGGCGTGGCACGGTATACGATTACAATGGCAATAGTGTAGACCTCTTGCCTCAGTACGCTTCGTTTATCAATGCTATGAAAAGCGCACACCCTAACAAGCGCCTTGTGATGAACGCGGTAGGGCAATATGGTCAAACCGAAATTGCAGGTACCAATAAAGTGGATTTTCTCTATACCGAAGTATGGGACGAAAAAACCTACGACCAGTTGGCACGTATTATCCTCGACAACTACAATCGTAGCAACAACCAACTCAAAACCGTGTTGGCTGCCTATATGGATTACGAAAAATCTAAGAATGCAGGTTTTGTAAACGAACCTGGCGTATTGCTCACCAATGCCGTGATTTTTGCCTTCGGAGGGGCTCATTTAGAGATAGGTGAACACTACCTCGCCAATGAGTATTTTCCTAACAAAAACCTTCAAATGAAAGCCGACCTCAAAAAAGCGCTCATCACCTACTACGATTTCTTGGTAGCTTACCAAAACCTATTGCGCGATGGCGGTAGCTATACCTCAGCTCAAGTAACTGCCGAAAATGCAACCATAGCGGCTTGGCCTGCAGCGAAGGATAAAGTGGCGGCTCTCACCAAAACCGTGAACGGCAAGGATATAGTGCACCTTATCAATTTCAACGGGGTAACCTCTATGGACTGGCGTGATACCAATGGTACTCAAAAGAAACCTACCACAGTAACTGACCTTAAAACTACTGTTGCTGTAACCGCACAACCCAAAAAAGTGTGGTTTGCTAGTCCCGACCTCTTTGGCGGTGCTCCTCGTGCCGTAGAATTTACCTATAACAACAACCAAATTACCTTCACCCTCCCCTCCCTCAGCTATTGGGATATGGTGGTGATAGAGTATTAATGAGAAAATTAGCTAATTGACTAATCAACAAATTGACAAATCAATGAGATTTCTTACTTTCATAACAATAACCATCCTCTCCTGTGCTACTGCTGTAGCGCAGGAGTTATTTTCGCCTAACAAAGTGCTAAAACTCTCTTTTTCGCTCAGCGCGGAAGGTACTCCTACCTATTCGCTTTTTTACAAGGGAAAAGAAGTGGTTAAACCGAGTAGATTAGGTATTGAACTATTTAGCTCTAACGAAGTGAAATTTGGCACTGAAATCACCAAAAAAGAGGGAGCAAACACCTCTCTCTACCATAACTTTGAAGTGGTGAATACCCAAAATACAACCGTTGATGAAACTTGGCAACCCGTATGGGGCGAAAGCCAAAACATTCGCAACCACTACAACGAACTATTGGTGAGTCTCAAACAGAAGGATACCCACCGAGAGATGAACCTGCGTTTTAGACTGTTTGACGACGGCTTAGGATTCCGCTATGAGTTCCCAGAACAAAAGCAAATGCCTTACTTTGTAATTAAAGAAGAACGCACTGAGTTTGCAATGACGGGTGATCACCAAGCGTGGTGGATACCCGGCGATTACGATACCCAAGAGTACGACTATCAGCAATCGCGCCTCTCCGAAATACGCGCTATCAACCAAAAAGGGCGTCAGGCAAATTTAGCGCAAACAGGCTTTTCGGATACGGGCGTACAAACCGCTTTAATGCTCAAAACTGACGATGGTTTGTACATCAACCTGCACGAAGCTGCTTTGGTAAACTACGGAGCGATGCACCTCAACCTCAACGATAAGACTTTAGTGTTCCAATCGTGGATTACCCCCGATGCTAACGGCGCCAAAGGTTATATGCAAACTCCTGCCCAAACGCCTTGGCGCACGGTAATTGTTAGCAACGATGCCCGCGATATTTTGGCTTCGGATATCACTCTCAACCTCAACGAACCTTGCGCTTTGGCTGATACCTCTTGGATTCACCCAATGAAGTACGTAGGGGTATGGTGGGAAATGATTACCGGTATGAAAGAATGGTCGTATACTTACGATGTGCCCAGTGTGCATATCGGTAAAACCGATTACACCACCCTCAAACCCCACGGCAAACACGGAGCTACTACCGAAAACGTGAAGAAATACATCGACTTTGCCGCCGAAAATGGTTTTGATGGCGTACTGGTAGAAGGTTGGAACATAGGGTGGGAAGATTGGTTTGGACATTCCAAAGATTTGGTATTCGACTTCCAAACACCTTACCCCGATTTTGATATCGAAGCTATTCACCAATACGCCAAAAGCAAGGGAATTAAGATGATTATGCACCACGAAACCTCCTCGTCTATCCGCAACTACGAGCGTTTTATGGATAAAGCCTATCAGCTAATGAACAAATACGAATACCCTGCCGTAAAAAGCGGTTATGTAGGGAATATCATTCCGCGAGGCGAAAACCATTACAGTCAGTGGGTGAACAATCACTACCTTTATGCTATTAAAAAAGCTGCTGACTACCGCATTATGGTGAATGCTCACGAGGCAGTGCGCCCTACGGGTTTGTGTCGTACCTATCCTAACCTTATAGGCAACGAGTCAGCACGCGGAGGTGAGTACCAAGCCTTTGGCGGTAGCAAGCCTAATCACGTGTGTGTATTGCCCTTCACCCGACTCATAGGCGGACCAATGGACTATACCCCTGGGGTGTTTGAAATGGACATCAGCAAGAACAACCCCAACAACCATTCACACTGCAATGCCACTTTGGCAAACCAATTGGCATTGTATGTAACGATGAGCAGTCCGCTGCAAATGGCATCTGACCTGCCTGAGAACTATCGCCGTTTTCCCGATGCTTTTCAGTTTATCAAAGAGGTTGCCCTCGATTGGAGCGAAAGCCACTATTTAGAAGCTGAACCAGGGGCTTATATCACTGTGGCACGCAAAGCCAAAGGCACTCGCAATTGGTTTGTAGGCAATACAGCCGGCAAGGATTTCACCTCCAAGATTCATTTCAGTTTCTTAGAGCCCAAAACTACTTATGTAGCCACTATCTATGCCGATGCCGAAGATGCCAACTATCAAACTAATCCACAAGCCTATACCATTCAAAAAGTATTGGTGACCAACAAGAGCAAGCTCACCCTGCACTCAGTAGCAGGTGGGGGTTATGCCATTAGCTTGTACCCTCTCACCGATAAGGCACAAGCCAAAGGATTAAAAAAACAATAGCAATTACAGTAATAATAGTGAAAAAGCTGCTAAGCAAAGTGCTTAGCAGCTTTTTTTCCAATTTACAAATTTGCTAATTTGGTAATTATTCTTATTTTTGCATTTGAAAAATTAATGTTTGAAAATGAAGTACAAAGCTCTTATCATATTTCTCTTGCTATTGTTCCCTTATTACGTTCTTGCCCAAGTGGAACAAAATAAAACCCTACTCCTTATCAAACAAAAAGACCAATACACCCAGCAAAAAGAACGCAAAATAAAAGAAGCTATCAATTTACTACGAGTGCCTAACGCTTCTGCTGAACAACGCTATGCTATCAACCAACGCCTCTTCGACGAGTTTAAAACTTATATATCCGACTCGGCGGTGTACTATGTGAAACAGAATATCCGCATCGCTGAAGAACTCCAAAAACCCGACCTTCAAAACGATTCGCATCTTTCCCTCGCTTCGCTCTACATCATTTCGGGCAACTACTTAGATGCTGCCGACCTGCTTAGAGCTATTGATAAAAACCAACTCCAACAATCTCAGCTCATTCAGTATTATAACTGTTATCTAAATCTCTACAATAATTACGCTTTCAATAGTCCTGATGCTAAAACTTATATTGCCAAAAGCAATACCTATCGCGATCTTCTTCTCAATTTAGTAGATAAAAATACTACCCACTATATCCTTCTCTATGCAGGAGTACTCTCCGATGCTGGTCGTTATGACGAAGCCGAAAAACTTCTTCTCGACCGCTTTGCCCTAATGCACACCGATGAACACGAAAAAGCCGTATTGGGTTATGTTCTTGGCACGCTTTACAAAAAGAAAAAGAATGTACCTAAACAAATAGAGTACTTTGCTATATCGGCAAGTTGTGACATCAAAGATGCTATTAAAGAAAACGCTTCAATGCTTGAACTTGCTTCAGCACTCTTTCAATTAGGCGAAATAGAGAATGCTTATACCTGCATAAAATCGGCTATGGAAGACGCTACTTTTTGCAATGCTCAATTGCGCTCAGACGAGGTGATGAAGATTTTTCCTATCATCGAAAAAGCTTATCAAGAGCGTATACACAATCAGAATACCAAACTTCGCAACGCTTTGTTATTAGTAGGATTGTTTGCTGTTTTTCTCATCATTGCTGTTGTATTAGTTACCCGCCAAATGAAGCGAATTACCAGAATACGCAAAGAGCTTTATCACAAAAACCAAGATTTAGAACAACTTAATGAACACTTATGCGAAGTGGTAACACAGCTCAATGAAAGCAATGAAGTAAAAGAAGCTTATATAAGCGAGTTTTTTAACTTGTGTTCTGTATATATTACCAAATTAGAAAAATACCAAAAAATGCTCGCCAAAAAAGCTAAAGATCGCAATTGGGAAGAACTCAACAAAGTTCTTCGTTCTACTGAAATGATAGAGCAAGAGCTTAAAGAATTCTACAAGTTATTTGATGATATTTTCTTCCACCTATTTCCTAATTTTATCACAGAGTTCAATGCTCTGTTAGCAGAAGAGGAGCGTTTTGATCCTAAGTCTCACAAAATGCCCCCTGAGTTGCGTATCTTTGCGCTTATTCGCTTGGGTATTACCGATAGCTCTAAAATAGCCACTTTCTTACATTATTCCACTAATACCATCTACAACTATCGTACTCGAGTACGCAACAAAGCCATCGTTCCCCGAGAATCTTTTGAGGAAATGGTAATGAAAATTGATAAACGATAATCTTATATACTTAAAATTGCACTTACTACTGGAGCTTACAGTAGTATATTTTTCTGCTCTTGGGTAGGTTTGCTAATTATATAGTATTTTTGCCGTTAGTAATGGGTGATCATAAGAAATTATAAGTTCGATGATGTGCTTTTTCACTGGGAAGATAATTATTAAACCAACATATTATGGATAAAAACAGTATTTTGCAGTATAAAAACCAGTTTGATGGTATTACTCGTCATATAGAGAGTGAAGATGCCAAAGAGCAAATAGAGGTTTGGTTTGCTCGTGAATTGCAAACTATATTAGGCTATGCCCGTTGGGAGAACTTTTTGGTAGCGATACATAGGGCAGTGGCTTCGTGTAAGTCGCAGCAAATCAATGTAGATGATCATTTTCGTGAGGTCACGAAAATGATAGAGATTGGTAAAGGAGGTAAGCGTGAAGTAGTGGATTTTATGCTTACTCGTTATGCTTGCTATCTCATTGCTCAGAATGGCGACCCTAAAAAGGAGGAAGTTGCTTTTGCTCAGAGTTATTTTGCTGTGCAAACCCGCAAGGCAGAACTTATAGAAGAACGTCTTAACTTGCTTTCTCGTTTAGAAACGCGAGATAAACTCAGAAGTGCTGAAAAGCAACTTTCGCAAAACATTTATGAGCGTGGCGTTGATGATAAAGGCTTTGCGTGTATCCGCTCTAAAGGCGATACCGCTCTTTTTGGCGGGCATACTACTGAGGATATGAAGCTGCGGTTGGGAGTAAAAGCTAACAGACCTTTGGCTGATTTCTTGCCAACACTTACGATTGCTGCTAAAAACCTCGCTACTGAAATGACTAATTACAATGTGGAAAGTAATGATTTGCACGGCGAATCTGCTATTACACAGGAACACGTACAGAATAATCAAAGTGTGCGACAAATGTTAGGTCAGCGTGGTATCAAGCCAGAAGAGTTGCCTCCCGCTGAAGATATTAAGAAATTAGAACGCAAAGTCGTACGCGATGAGAAAACAATTGCTGAAAACTCTCAAAAATTACCTAAAATATGATATAAATTCATATAACTGGGATTGCACCTAACACCTAAAAAAAATAGCTATGAAACATATTTTAATAACTTTGTTACTATGTGCGTCTTCAATGTATGCACAAAATCCCTTAAAAGGCGAATGGATAACCAACACTCTGTTGGGTAACTTCAAAGAAGAAGACTGCAACTTATTTGAACTTACAAAAGACGAAGATGAAGTATCAGGTATTGCAACGGTATTTGAAAAGAACAACAAAAATCAATATAAATCATCTTACTTTGCCCCTTGTGGCAACGACTGTTTCCCCTCTATAACAGGAACATTTGAGCTTATTGCCCCCTCGTATGTACGTCTGAATGCCTTAAATTTTAGTCAAAGTGGCGATTGCGAAAACAAAAACGAAAAGTTGGACAATGATACCGCCGTTTATTACATATATAAACTCTCTGATAAGAAAATCTTCTTGGTAAAAAGCTTTTCAAGAAATGAAAAAGAAGACGTAGAAAAGGCTAAAAACTATCTGTTGGTAACCGGTATAAAGGACAATGTATTGTATAGAAAAAAGTCCAAAATGAAAGTGGAGGCTAAGGGTATAGCACCATTACCTGCACAAGTAGAGGAATACGCTACCAATATACTCCAGTTAAAAGAATTTAAGATCATTATTTATAACGAAGTAAAAGGGGTAGCGGCTTGGGTGTTCGCTGTAAAAGACCTCACCACAGGGGCTATACTCTATGTAATACAAGAAAATTATATTGATGAAGAGGGTAAAGAGGTCGCTCGTTTTCTTGACTATACCGAAGCCGAAATGGAAAAGTTTAGAGAGTAACACTGAGGATTTGAGAAATTGCACTTGATGGTGGAATGGGCGAGCTAAAAAATAGCTACTAATAATTTGTTGATTGATATTTATTTTTTAATTTTGCCATAAAAATAAGAGATTTGTTTATGAAAACATCTGTATTAGAAGAATTAGGAACAGCCCAAAAGGTGTTTGTTCCATTTTCTGAAGAAGTATCTATAAAATACCAAATGACAGCAGCTGAAGAGAGCGCTGTTTTAAGGGGACTTAATGATAAGAAATTAGGGAAAGTTTCTTCGCAAGAAGAAGTAGAACAAGAAATGGAAGCTCTATTATGGTCGTAGAATGGACTGAACAAGCAAAAATAGAGCTTAAAGAGATACTTCTGTACTGGAAAAAACATAATAAAAGCAATTTGTACTCTGTGAAATTGAATGCAGAAGTACAAAGGGTTGTTAAGGATTTAGTAAGATTTCCTTATCTATGGGCAGAAGTAGAAGGATATGAGAATATACGCAGAGCATTAGTTTTCTTCAATTATTCTATATTCTACCTAATAGAAAAAAATACTATTACCATTCTGTCTTTTTGGGATAACAGAAGAAATCCTGAAGAATTAGAACTATTTAATTCATAAATCTTCTAACACTTAATCTTTATGTTACGATTTAATGCCCTTAATAGTGTACAAAATAAGAAGCCCTTACAAGTGGCTGAAAATGGCAAACGCTCTGAATTGTTTGCTATCAATGTGTTTAACGAGGTGGCGATGCGTCAGTTGATGACGCGTGATGCTTTTGATGCGGTAATGAACGCTATTCAATACGGCACCAAAATAGACCGTCGTGTGGCTGACCAAGTGGCCGCAGCTATGCGCGATTGGGCTATCTCGAAAGGGGCTACCCATTATACGCACTGGTTTCAGCCTTTGACAGGAGGTACTGCCGAAAAACACGATGCTTTCTTTGAGCCCGTAACGCGCGATAGTGCTATAGAACGTTTTTCGGGTAATCAGCTGGTGCAACAGGAGTCCGATGCGTCTAGCTTCCCTAACGGGGGTATCCGCAATACTTTTGAAGCACGAGGTTATACGGCTTGGGACCCTTCGTCGCCGCCTTTCGTATACGGTACAGTGCTCTGTATTCCTACTATTTTCATCGCTTATACGGGTGAGGCCTTGGATAACAAAACGCCGCTACTCAAAGCACTGAGTGCTATAGACCAAGCTGCTACTGAGGTGGCTCGTTATTTTGATAAGAACGTTAGCAAGGTGACTTGTACGTTAGGGTGTGAACAAGAGTATTTTCTGATTGACAGAACGCTTGCTAATACGCGTCCGGATTTGATGATTACCGGCAGAACGCTCTTAGGGCACGAAGCGGCTAAAGGGCAACAGCTTGATGACCATTATTTGGGGGCTATCCCGAGCAGGGTGCTTGCCTATATGCGCGATTTGGAACAAGAGTGTTTGTTGCTCGGCATTCCGGTAAAAACGCGCCATAATGAGGTAGCGCCTAATCAGTTTGAGTTGGCTCCTATCTTTGGGGAAGCTAACTTGGCAGTAGACCAAAACTCGCTGCTGATGGACGTGATGCGTAAGGTGGCTGAACGTCACGACTTCGTGGTGCTATTTCACGAAAAACCTTTTGCAGGCGTAAACGGTTCGGGTAAACACAACAACTGGTCGCTGGTGACCGATACAGGGGTGAATCTCTTTGCCCCGAGCAAGACTCCTCAGAAAAACTTACAATTCCTCACTTTCTTCATCTGTACTATCAAGGCAGTACACGAGTATGAGCCTTTGTTGCGCGCTTCGGTAGCCTCGGCTACTAATGACTATCGTCTGGGAGCAAATGAGGCTCCGCCTGCTATAGTGTCGGTATTTATAGGCGAACAGCTGAACAAGGTACTTGATGCACTGGAGAATATGTCGGGTGAGGAGGTTTCTGGTAAAGATAAGACTGAACTTAAGTTGAATGTGGTAGGGAAGATACCAGACCTTTTCCTTGATACTACTGACCGCAATCGCACGTCGCCGTTTGCTTTCACCGGTAATAAATTTGAGTTTCGCGCGGTAGGTTCTAAAGCCAATTGCGGCAAGCCTATGATGGTGCTTAACACTATAGTGGCCAAGCAGCTTATCGATTTCAAAAAAGAAGTAGATAGCCTAATAGAGGGCGGAATGAAGAAAGAAGATGCTATCTTTAGGGTATTGCGCGCTTATGTGAAGAGCTCTAAGGCTATCCGTTTTGAAGGCGATGGTTATAGCAAGGCGTGGGAAGAAGAGGCTGCCCGTAGAGGACTTTCTAATCATAAGACTACCCCTGAAGCGCTAAGAGAAAACATTACTGATAAAGCGATTGCTCTCTTTGAAGAAATGGGAGTACTGAGTAAAGTAGAGCTTATTGCCCGTTATGAAATTGCTCTTGAGGAATACGTGAAAACAGTGCAGATAGAGTCGCGTGTATTGGGCGATATTGCGCGTAACCACGTGGTACCTACTGCCGTGCGCTACCAAAATACGCTGATAGAAAACGTGCGCGGGCTCAAAGAGATTTTTGGTGATGCTTATCAGGAAGTGGCTTCGGAGCAAATAGACCTTATTAGGCATATTTCTGAGCACATAAAGGTGATACACAGCACTGTAGAGGCAATGATTGAAGCGAGAAAACGCGCTAACCATCTGGCTACTTTCGTAGAAAGAGCCGATGCTTATTGCAATGAGGTAAAACCATTCTTTGATGAGATACGTTACCACTGTGATAAACTAGAACTGATGATTGACGATGAGCTGTGGACTCTTACTAAATATCGCGAACTTTTATTTAACTAATAGCTAACTTAAGTATGACAGAAATTACTACTTCAGACCTTCAAATACTTTTGAAGACTTGGACTACTGACCTTATTAAATACGTGCCTACCTTGCTCGGTACTATCGCGCTTTATTACGCAGGTAGGTATATCATTCGCTTTATAACTAAGTTGATAAAGCGCATAATGGAGCGCCGCCAAGTAGACCTTGCCCTACAGAACTTCTTATTGCAGGTAGTGCGCTGGGTGCTCTACATTGCGCTCTTCCTGACCATAGTGCAGGTGATAGGACTGCCCGCTACCCAGTTTATCGCTATCATTACCAGTGGTTTCGTAGCAATTGGCTTAGCATTGCAGGGGTCTCTTTCTAACTTTGCTAGCGGTATAATGATATTGATATTCAAGCCTTTCCGTGTAGGCGATACTATAGAAGGCAATGGCGAAAAAGGGACTGTTAAAACTATTGGGCTCTTTGCTACTGTCCTCAATAAACCTAATAACGAAGAGGCCATCATACCTAATACACAGCTGTTTAGCAATAGTATTATCAACTACAGCCGTGAAGAGAAAAGACGGGTGTATGTGTTAGTAGGCATAGGTTATAGTTCTAGCATACAGAAAGCGCGCGAGATACTGCTCGAGATAGCTCGCCAAGAGCCTTTAGCCCTTAAAGACCCTGAGCCTGTAGTGTATGTAGAAGCCCTTGCTGATAGCTCAGTAAACCTATCATTGCGCTATTGGTGTATGAACGCTAACCATAATGAGTGCTATTTTCGCACGTTAGAGACTATTAAAGCGCATTTTGATGCTGCTGGAATAGAAATACCTTTCCCACAAATACAAGTGCATCAATAAGCCAATATATTAATAAATTGACACATTAACTTTATAATAATATGAAATTGCAAGATTTTACTACCGCACGCGAGCATTTGCAAAAAGTGCTCTTACCTACGCATCTTATTTACAGTCCGATTTTCAGTGAAGAATCAGGAAATCAGATTTATATAAAGCCTGAAAACCTACAGAAGACAGGCGCCTTTAAGATACGTGGGGCTTATAACAAGATTAATAAACTCACTGAAGAAGAGAAGAAGCGCGGGGTGATAGCTTCGTCAGCAGGCAACCACGCGCAAGGGGTGGCCTATGCAGCTCGAGAGCTCGGCATCAAAGCGGTGATAGTAATGCCTAAAACTACACCCTTGATAAAAGTACAATCGACTAAGAAGTACGGGGCTGAGGTAGTGCTTTACGGCGATGTGTATGACGATGCTTACCAGAAAGCTAAAGAACTTGAAGCGCAAGAAGGATATGTATTTGTCCACCCTTTTGACGATATTGATGTATTAGAAGGACAAGGTACTATCGCCCTCGAAATACTTGAAGAAATGCCCGATACTGAGGTGATAGTAGTGCCTATAGGCGGCGGCGGACTTATATCGGGTATTGCCGCTGCAGCTAAGATGATTAAACCTGATATTAAGATAATAGGGGTAGAGCCTAGCGGAGCGGCATCAGCTACTGAAGCCCTCAAGAAGAACAAGGTGGTTACCCTGCCCGAAGCTAATACTATAGCTGATGGTACTGCCGTGAAACGCATTGGCGACCTTACTTTTAACTGTATCAAGCAGTACGTAGATGAGGTGGTAACCGTAGATGATTACGAACTGACTGAAGCCTTTCTACTTTTGGCTGAAAAGCACAAACTTATAGCTGAGAACTCAGGTATATTGCCTTTAGCAGCCCTTAAGAAGCTCAGCGAACGCGGCAAGAAAGTAGTACCTGTAGTCAGTGGCGGTAATATAGATGTACTGATGATATCATCAATGATAAACAAGGGCTTAATAAGCCGCGATCGTATCTTTAACTTTGCAGTAAGCATACCTGACCGCCCTGGTGAATTGGCTAAGATTACCCATATCATTGCCGATGTAGGGGCTAACATAGTGAAGTTGGCACACAACCAGTTTAAGAACCTATCGCGCTTCCGCGACAAAGAGGTACTCATAACCGTAGAGACTAACGGCACTGACCACATACAGGCGCTTGTTGAAGCCTTTGCAGCTAAAGGCTATGAAGTAACCGCCAAGTAGAGATGAGATAAAATAAAAGCAAAAAAATAACGGCAATTTTCCGTTATTTTTTTGCTTTATAGGTGCTTATAATTCCATTGTTACTCTTCCGAGTGCTTTGATGGTCTTATCTAAATCTTCATAAGTGATAGCATCATTGAGGAAATAGCTCTCAAAAGCGCTTGGCGGTAGATAGATGCCCTCGCGTAGCATTCCGTGGAAATACTTCCTAAAACGCGCTGTATCGCTCTTAGCCGATGACGCGAAATCAGTTACAGGCTCTTCAGTAAAGAAGAGGGTAAACATAGAGCCAAAACTGTTGATTTGGTGCGGTATGCCGGACTTCTCAAGCACTGTGTGGAAGCCTTCGTGTAGGTAGGCAGTCTTCTTGGCAAGGCTCTCAAATACCTCAGGTTGCTCATTAAGAGCGGTGAGCATTGCCAGTCCGGCGCTCATTGCCAGAGGGTTGCCGCTTAGGGTACCTGCCTGATATACAGGTCCTTCAGGAGCTAAATAGCTCATCACCTCTTTGCTACCTGCAAACGCCCCTACCGGTAGTCCGCCACCTATTACCTTCCCAAAAGTTATAATATCAGCTTTAATACCAAACACTTCTTGCGCTCCCCCTTTAGCCAAGCGGAAGCCCGTCATCACTTCATCAAATATCAAAAGCGCTCCATTATCAGTACATAGCTGTCTTAATCCCTCTAGAAAACCTTCAGCAGGAGGTACGCAACCCATATTACCCGCTACAGGCTCGATAATCACGCAGGCTATCTGCTGCGGATTGGCCTCAAAAAGGGTTTTTACTGAACTCAAATCGTTATAATTTGCCAAAAGCGTATCTTTGGCAGTACCTTGTGTTACCCCAGGGCTGTTAGGCGTACCAAAAGTAGCACCACCACTACCCGCTTCTATCAGAAAAGCATCAGAATGCCCGTGATAGCAACCCACGAACTTGATAATCTTCTCTCTACCGGTATAACCACGCGCTAAGCGTATGGCACTCATACAAGCCTCAGTACCGCTATTTACAAAGCGAATTTTGTCGATATTAGGCACCATAGAGACAGCCAGCTCGGCTATTTTTACTTCTACTTCGGTAGGAATACCAAACGAAGTACCTTTTTTGGCGCGCTCAGTTACTGCTTGAATGACAGGCGGATAAGCGTGTCCTAAGATAAGAGGGCCCCAAGAGGCGATATAATCAATATATTTGCGGTTGTCTTCATCGGTTAGATAAGCCCCATTAGCTTCTTTGATGAAGATAGGATTGCCCCCTACAGCGTTAAAAGCGCGTACAGGCGAATTGACCCCCCCAGGGAGTACTTGTTGTGCAGCTGCGAATAACTCGCTACTTCTTTTGTAAATCATATTTCCTGAATTAACAATTGGTTTTTGACTATTTTACCTAACTACTATATCAAACTGTGTTAAGTCTTTAAAATCTTGTAATCGTTCGTACATTTCGTCTTCCGTAAGGCTTAGCATACGCTCGGTACCAAACTTTTCAATGCAAAACGAGGCTAAATTCGACCCGTGTATGAGGGCATTCTTAAGATTTTCGAAACCATAATCGCCTGTTTTAGCCAAATAACCTGCTATACCACCGGCAAACACATCGCCAGCCCCTGTAGGGTCGAACACTTCAGCCAAAGGTAGGGCAGGGGCAAAGAACACCTTATCAGCGTGGAAAAGCAACGCCCCGTGTTCGCCTTTCTTAATGATAACGTACTTCACACCCATTGCCATAATGCGTTCGGCAGCCTTTACTAAAGCGTACTCACCCGTTAGTTGGCGAGCTTCCTCATCGTTGATAGTCAGCACATCTATGCGGGCAATAACCTCTAAAAGTTCTTTGTGGGTATGAGTCATCCAGTAGTTCATCGTGTCCATTATCACCAATTTCGGAGGCGTACTCATCTGGTCGAGTACCTTCATTTGCACGCAAGGGTGTAGGTTGCCGAGCATCACTACTTCGGCATCGGCAAATTGGGTAGGCACAACGGGATAAAAGTCCGCCAAAACATTAAGCTGGGTATCGAGCGTATCGCGTAAGTTCATATCGTTGTGATACTTACCGCTCCAGAAGAAAGTTTTACCGCCCTTTACCACGTCTATCCCCGAGGTATCGATATGCCTCTGAGAGAGCGCATCGATAAAAGCGGAAGGATAATCATCGCCTACTACCGATACTACGGCAGAGGGAGCGTGAAACATAGCGGCTGATAAACTAATATAGTTAGCCGAGCCGCCCATAGTTTTATGGCTTTTTCCGAAAGGAGTTTCAATCTGGTCAAAAGCCATACTCCCTACGATTAGTAATTTACTCATTGGTGTTATAATTTCGGGGCAAAGGTAGCGTATAATTTTTAAATTAGCAAATGAGAGAATTAGCAATTTTTTCTTTCATACTATCCCTTTACTTTGGCTATACCCACACTATACGATGAGCGAAGGATGAGCGAAGGATAAGCGAACGATTACCGAAAGCTTCCCAAACCTCCCAGCCTTCTCAGCCCTCCCATTTACTCATTCCCAAATTTGCTAATTTGCTAATTGTTTTGTAGCTTTGCCGTATCAAAATCTTACCCCTATGAAACGCATTATTATAATAGTAGCTTTAGCTTTTTGGGCGTGCGAGCAGAAGCCTCTTAGCGACCTTTCGCTGATAAAGATGGGTAGCCCTATTAGCGATTATAAGTTAGATGCTAACGACTTCTCAGATAAAGGTATGCAGCCAATGCGCTATGAAGTCCCGCTTTTTCATATGATAGAAGAAATGCCCGATGAAGATCAGTGGAGACCGCTGATGCATACCTTCGAAGGGGAAACTTATAACTATACCTATGGAGGGGTTGAAATATCTTATCATACTACTATACAGACTTATAACGACAAAATAGCGCAGCTCTGTATAGTGCCTGAGATAGATGCCCTGCCTGCCCTTGTGAAGTACCTTTACGCTACCTTGGGGGTGCCTGATGAAGAATATTCTCTTATTCTGAAAAGGAGCATTGTACCTACTAGTAAATATGCTTTTTCATCTCTCGAAATTCATAATCTTCTTGCCAGTATATTCCCTGAGCACAATGATGGCAACATACCCTGTATTGAGAAAGACGAGATAAGTGCGCCTACGTATTTGCAGTGGGATAGAGGTAATGAGATTTATTGTTTGAAGATTATAGACACTCATTATTACCAAGATAATACCGAAGAATACGAGCTAAAGCCTATGTTTATTTGCACTTTGCGCTATCTGCCAGAATAAAAATACAATACTATGAAACAGCTATACCTTTTAGCTATCGCTGCTATAACGATAGCCTGCACTAACGAACCTATTACCGACCTCTCACAACTAAAAGTCGGCACTAACATCAGTGCTTATACCTTAAACAAAACCGACTTCGATGTCACCCCTAATGTACTTTGGAGCAAGAAATTGCTTACTACCACCTACCTTTCGCACAAAGATACTGACATAAGTAAGTATCACTTTGGCAAGTTCAGGTTGCAACCTGTCGCCAATGCCATAAGGATAGATGTGCGCGAGGGTAAGATAATATCGATAAAAATACGGATAGCCATAGACCAGATATTCGAGTTAAGAGAGTGGCTTATAGCTACTTATGGAGATGACTATGATGACGATTTTTTTGAACATGCCAGATGTTATTACACAGCTAAAGAATTAGAGATATTCGAAAAGCTATTCCCTGGTTATGCGGTCGAGGAAGATCCTACCGACCCTAATTATGCGAAATGTATTATAGTGCTTTCCGATTATTTTTTGTGGCATACCCCAGAGGCTTCTTACACTTGGGATATAAACCATCAAGAAACGCTACTAAACACACTAACAATAACGGCGAAATGATTAGCATAAACTACTAACTTACAAATAATTTCCTAATAAAAATGAACACTCCACAAAACTCTTATGCCTCTGCTGCTGAACAGATAAAAGAAGCCATTCTTAGCAGTCAGTATACTGCGGCTAAACAAGTAAATGCTGCACAACTCTCCTTGTATTACGGTGTAGGGCGCTATGTCTCTCAGAATACCCGTAAAGGGGTATGGGGCACAGGAGCCATAAAAGCTATTTCCGAACAGCTCCATAAAGAACTACCAGGGCTTCGTGGCTTTAGTGAACGCAATATTAAAAATATGCGTGCCTTTTATGAGGCTTGGAAGGAGCTGGATACTAATTCGGCAGTTGTAACTGCCGAATTGCAAGTTGTTGAAAAAAAGGAGATTGGTGATTTGGAAATTACAATTTCTAAATTTCAGAATGTATTAACGCCACATTTTGATACTTTTTCAGCCTCTTCTTTTTTATCACTGCCTTTTACTCATCATCTTGAAATTCTAAAAGAAGTAAAAGATAGCAAACAACGTCTGTATTATATTCATTGGGCGATTGAAAATAAAGCTTCCGTTATTTCTTTAAAACAAGCGCTTTCTGCAAATATTTATAGCACACAACCTCTCCCAAATAACTTTGCTCAAACGCTTCCCTCTAAGTATTTAGCGCGTAAAGCAGTAGAGATGTTCAAAGATGAGTATTTACTTGACTTTATCAATGTAGAAGAAATAGGAGAGCGAGACCTTGCTGATATAGATGAACGGGTAGTAGAATAGCAAATTATCCATAATGTTAAGAACTTTATTATGACTTTTGGTAAAGACTTTACTTTTGTAGGAAATCAATATCATTTAGAAGTATTTGAGGTAGAACAATATCCTGATTTGCTCTTCTTCAACCGCGAACTTAACTGTTTAGTATGTGTAGAACTCAAAAAAGGTGATTTCAAACCTTCTTATCTCGGACAGCTCACTACCTATTTGCGAATTTTAGACGATACAGTAAAGAAACCACACGAAAATCCTACTATTGGCATTATTCTTTGCAAAGATTTTAATAAAGATTTTGTAGAATACGTTATTCAAGATTATCACAAACCAATGGGAGTAGCGCGCTATACCACCACTGCTGAAATGCCAGAACAGCTTCGGCGTGTATTACCCGATATAGAAGAGTTACGCAAAGTATTAGCAAAATAATTTATATTGAAGGAGAAAAATAGGACAATTATCAAGAGGCAGCATTTTGGGTTTTATCATTGATGTAGCTTACTTTTCAGGACTAAAACATACTACTTTGCCATAATAGGTAATAAACCCTCAGAAATATTTTCAACAAGTAGAATCAAATTAAAATGACAGAAGAAACGCGAACAGAAGCATTAAGTCAGCTTATCTATAAGTGTGCTAAGGAAGCATTCTTGGAATTGTTTAAGAACAAGGAACATTATTACAATTGTGTATTACTTGCTCCTGCCGAGGGGTATGCACCTATTCTATCGGCTTGGTCTTATGAAGCCTTGGACAGAGAGATACCTAAACACCCTAAAGAAGAAATTTGGTTATACAAATGGAACTTTGCCGATTCGCCTTATTATGCTTTTGGTGAAGAATATTTCAAGCCTGTTCAAAGTTTGTTAGATACTTATCCTAGTATTTTTGAGATGGAAGACGAAGATGAAATAGAGCGAGAGTTTGAACTAAGAGTCTCGGCAATGGTACAAGCGATGCAAAAAATGGATCAAGAGGGTATTTTCTCAATCAATCAGCCGAGAGAGCAAGTCTATATCAACGTTGAGTGTATTCCTAACGATAATTCCGATGTAGATAGAGCCCTTTTACTCAATGAAGCAAAGAACATTCAAGAATGGTTAAAAGATAATCCCAAAGTAGAGGAATAATTCTAGTTAACGTAGTTTGCGTATTGCTACTAATTCATTTTCGTTAGCGGATTTGGCTTGGCTCTCTCCGGAAACATTCCCTCTGTTGGAGCATATCACTATTAAGTTAAAGACAATGAAAGAGACCAAAACTTTCTTAGAACGTTTTCCCAAAATAGGGGAAATACAATATTAGAGAGTTTCAAATCAACTAATCCATAACATAAAACAATTTAATTTATATATCAATATGCAGTATTACAAAACAATAAAAGAGCTTATCAAAGATTACAAGCAATTGCCTTACCCTGGTATAATTTATATTGAAGGAGCAAAACAAGACAATTATCAAGAGGCATCATTTTGGGTTTTTATCAAGTAATGAGGATAAAGAACAAAATTCTGTCGAAACTAAGTACGGAGAAGTTCCCGAATCATTAGCCCAATTTGAAGTAGCTTACTTTTCAGGAGTAGGAATTTTTCAAGACATTATTGACAATAAGTTTGATCATAATGAATTGCTAACTACCGAGGATACAGACGTCCTTTTAGGAGCTATTGAGCATTACTTTGAGTATGATGATTTTCAGGATTAAAGAACAATAATTATAGAGCAAGTCTATCAAAATACAAAAACTAATATGCAAACAGATAAATTTAACACAGTACATGAGTTAGTCGAATGTATTAATGATTATTGGTATGAATATATTTCTGAAGGGTTTAATTTCTTGAAAAAAGAAATACACTTCATAGCCGATTTCTTTCCTTTTATAGATGTAGGAGTGTTACCCTTTTCTATTACCAAGTATGTTCAAAAACAATTATCTTACCTTGAATTAACCTATAATGACTTTGAAATAAAAGCAACGGCATTGAAAAAGGATTTCTTTGCAAATCTTAGTAAATACAGGGGGCATATAGATGAGAAAACAAGAGAGCAACATTTAGTAAATTTACTATTATGTTTCTTTTCTAACCATGTAGAAGAAGAAGAGTCTATTCTATACTATGTTCTTGATGATCTCCTATTTTTTAAAGTACCCGAAGAGTTTATAATAGAGAAACTACATCAATATTTTGCTGATATCATACATATCATAGATCATAAAGAATGAAATGTCAAGTATAGTATTAAGGTACAATGCTTTACCAATCCATAAAAAACAAAATAATAAGTATAACATTTTACAAGTATGAAAATAGAAGCAATTAACAAAGGGAGTGAAGCAAAAGCCCTTGCTTTTCAGGAGTTTTTAGGCTTTACCTTGCCCGATGATTATTTTAATTTTTTAGCCCAAAATGACGGTGCTATCATTGATGAAGCCTATTTCTATGTAAAGGATATAGAGGAATACATTATGTTTGATCTTTTCTATGATATAGAAGAATGTATAGAAACCTATGAAGAGTTCAGTGATGATTTTCCCAACAAAAGCCTTGTAATCGGGAGAGACCCAGGAGGAGGGATGCTCCTTTTAGTAACCACAGAGGTAGGTGATTTTTCTAAAGGGATTCATTTTTATGACCATTCTCATTTTTTTGAGGCTTCCAATAGCGATTGTAATACCTACTTTATATGCGATACATTCAGCGAGTTTATAACTATTTTAGAGCATACTACTTTGCCATAATAAGCCACAAATACACAACTGTGTTTCTGATAGTGTATTAGCAAACACAAAGTTTAAAACACTCTATGTATAAAAAATTAATTATTAGAGAACGAGATAAATATCTATTTGATATAGGAAGATCTTGGCTAAATACAGACGACAGTACTAACAGAGGAGATTTGTTTGATATAAGAAAATCTTGGGGGGATTTTCCTTCTGAGGAAGATGAGGTTGCTTTTCTATCTTTTATATTAGAGAAACCTTCATTAGCTTATTTTCCTAATGAGATAGCAAGGCTTTCATCTCTTAAAGCCTTACAAATACCTATTGAATTTTTTCCCTTATCTGAGGAGCAAGTACCTAAGCACCTTATATCATTAACCATTGATAACTTGTCAAGAGAGGAAAAACAGGTAGGCAAGCATTATTCTTGGAATCCCCTTGTAAGAATGGAGAATTTGGAGTGCCTTAGAATACTAGGAGATGATAACGGAGATTTGTTGGGTATTTCTCCGGAGGTAGTCCCTAACTTAAAATGGATAGAGGTAGAACTCTTTAATCCTAATACTATTCATATCATTAAAGAGTTTAAATGCTTGGAGGCTGCCATACTGGGCGAAGTAGGAAATGTAGATATTTTTGAACATCTTAAACATTTAAACTTGAAAATAGTCAGCGCCAAATCACCTAAAAAGGGCTTTGATTATACTAAAATTTCCTACTTTAAAGCCTTAGAAATAGTCAGATTGTTTTCTATAAAAGAAGAAATAGATTGCGCTATGTTCTTAGAATTTCCTCATCTAAAGGAACTTTTGTTGTATAATTGTAAAAAACTGAAAAATGTAGAGACCTTTTTAGAAATGCCTGTACTAAAAAGTTTAAACATTGAAGATGCTAAAGGTATATCAAAGGAGCTAAAAGCATCTTTAAAAGAACATATTCCACAATGTGAGGTATAAAATAGGGCAACTAAAAATGAGAGGAATGTTAATTTATGGAATATAAAGAATATAAGGAATATATACAACGTGAATTTCAGTATATTACTAAGGATAATATACTGTTTTGGAATTTGTGGAATATATCCTATCCATTTGATGTATTAGCCACTTATAAAGAGGCGTATCCAGAGGAATACGCTCTATTTAGTGAGATGTATTTTTCTTGTTGGGAAATGTTATATCAGGTAGATGAAAAAAGGGAAGTGTTAGTGTCTATTTTTGAACAAACCTATCCTTTTGTAATAGATGAGCAAGGAGAAATTATAAATCCTAAGAATATTCTACAGCAAAAATATGAAAGTTATGATGATGAAATATTACCTGAACTGTGTATTCTTCTCTTGATAGGTCGCTTTGATGCAATTTACAAAGGGATAAAACAAAAGGCAGAAAGGTATGGAGAGCGTGCTATCAATGCGCCTATGGAAGTTATTTCGTATATCATCGCCTCGTATAAATGGGGGTATCTTTTTGATAATATGGATAAGAGTATTGTCAGAGATGAAGTTAATGCGCAAATGAAATTAGTAAAAACACTACAAACACCCCGTCTTCCTTAGAAGATAGGAATATTTTTAGAAATAAGTAAAACGGAAAGGAACAATCAACAAACACCAATTTATCTCAATACATAGTTGATAGTTCAAAACGATTGATTGACATATCTTTAGAGAGAACTTATACCCTTAAAGGGAAGAAAATAAAATTAGGAAAGTAATTGGTGTTCAGTTTATCTTATGCGAAAAATCAATGAAATAATTGTAGAAATAGAGAGAGACAAAGAGTGTATGGTTCAAAAATTGTCTATACCCCATAAAAATGTGCCTTTAGGACTTCCTGAAGATCTGACGTTTTATTTGGAAAACTATCATTCTATTGTTTTCTTTCCAAAGGCTCCCTATTCGATAAAAATAGTGGGGCTAACAGAATTTGAAAGAGCTAATAAAGTACTTATAGGAGAGGAACATAAGGAGGATATGAGTCATAATTGGTTTCTTATAGCTGATGATAGCAACTCTCAATATATCACCATTGATTTGTCAAAAGACAGATGGGGATATTGTTACGATAGCTTTTGGGATCGCTATGGGGTAGTAGGCGAGCAGGCTATTATTGCTAAGAGTTTTACAGAATTGTTGGAGCGAATCTATGCCTGCAAAGGACAACAATGGTACTGGCTACAAGAAGATTTTATCTCATACGGAGATGCTTATGATGCTATATAATGTTGCTATGCAATAATGAAAGTCAAGAATTATCTACCCTATTGCACTAAAATAGTATTACAGAGGCTGCGCAAAAAGTTTTTCGTGTATACTGACCGTTACATCTCTCCCTTTGAAGTGGGCAGGAGGGATATTAATAATCAATGAATTACAAGAAACTTTTTTGTGTTAATAAATTTTCAAATTTGCTCATTTACTAATTATTTTGTACTTTTGCACTTTCAAATTACAACTACACTAAAAATCAAATAGCAAAAATGATTAAAATTACTCTACCTGATGGCTCTGTAAAAGAGTTTAACAGTGGGATTACCCCTGCTGAAGTAGCGCTAAGCATTAGTGAAGGTTTGGCGCGTAATGTGTTATCTGCTGCTTTCAACGGCAAAACTATAGAAACGGTAACCCCTCTGACCACTGACGGTAGCTTGGTATTATATACGTGGGAGAATCCCGAAGGTAAAAAAGCTTTCTGGCATTCATCAGCCCACATTCTCGCGCAAGCCTTAGAAGAACTATACCCCGGTATTAAGCTCACCATAGGCCCTGCGATTGCCAATGGGTTCTATTACGACGTAGATTTCAATGGCAAACCTATTTCCGAAAAAGATTTCCCTGCTATCGAAGCAAAATTCTTAGAGATAGCCCGCGGTAAGCACCTCTTCAAGATGCGCCCCGTGAGCAAAGCCGAAGCGCTATCGTACTACGCAGGCAAAAACGAATATAAAACCGAACTTATTGAGGCGCTCGAAGACGGCACTATCACTTTCTGCGACCATAGCACCTTTACCGACCTTTGTCGTGGGGGGCATATCCCTAACACAGGCTTTGTAAAAGCGGTGAAAGTACTCAGTGCAGCAGGCGCTTATTGGCGTGGTGATGAGCACAATCCACAGCTAACACGTGTATATGGTATTTCTTTCCCGAAACAGAAAGACCTTACCGAATATCTAACCTTGTTAGAAGAGGCTAAAAAACGCGACCACCGCAAGCTGGGCAAAGAACTCGAACTCTTTACTTTCTCTAACAAAGTAGGTCAAGGGTTACCACTGTGGTTGCCCAAAGGAGCTGCCCTACGCGAGCGCTTAGAGGCTTTCCTTAGAAAAGCACAAAAAGAAGCGGGCTACGAACAAGTAGTTACCCCCCATATAGGACATAAAAACCTATACGTTACCTCAGGTCACTGGGATAAATACGGCAAAGACAGCTTTCAACCGATAACTACCCCTAATGAGGGCGAAGAGTACCTATTGAAACCGATGAACTGTCCGCACCACTGCGAGATATACAACTCACACCCTTGGAGTTATAAAGATTTGCCTAAGCGTTTTGCTGAGTTTGGTACGGTGTACCGCTACGAGCAGAGTGGTGAGCTACACGGACTTACCCGCGTGCGTTGCTTTACCCAAGACGATGCCCACATCTTCTGTACTCCAGAGCAGTTAGATGCTGAGTTTAAACACGTTATCGACTTGGTATTGTATGTATTCGGCTCGCTTGGGTTCGACAACTTTACCGCTCAAGTATCATTGCGCGACCCTGATAACCCAACTAAATACATCGGTACTGACGAGAATTGGGCAAAAGCGGAAAATGCGATTATCAATGCTGCTAAAGAAAAAGGCTTGAATTATGTGATTGAAACAGGCGAGGCGGCGTTCTATGGCCCTAAACTCGACTTTATGGTGAAAGATGCCTTGGGCAGAAGCTGGCAGCTGGGCACCATTCAGGTAGATTACAACCTACCAGAGCGCTTCGACCTATGGTATAAAGGAGCTGATAATGAGATGCATAGACCGGTGATGATACATCGTGCGCCTTTCGGAAGTATGGAGCGTTTCGTAGCAATTTTGCTCGAGCACACCGCCGGAAACTTCCCATTATGGCTCAATCCAACGCAAGCAATTGTACTATCGTTGAGCGAAAAATATGAAAATTATGCTCAAAAAGTTTTGAGATTGCTAGAAAATTCCGATATTCGCACCCTGATAGACAATCGTGCCGAAACAATGGGCAAAAAAATACGCGAAGCGGAGACCCAAAAAGTGCCTTATATGCTAATTGTAGGAGAGAACGAAGAAAAAGAAGGTACCGTATCAGTACGCAAACGCGGAGGTGAAGATTTGGGCAGTATGAGCGTAGAGGCTTTTGCTAAACTCATCAATGATGAAGTAGCCAAATCAATTAGCAAATTTGCCAATTAGTCAATACAGAATTGGCAAATCGTCAAGTTGGCAAATTGACAAATCGTCAAATCAGAATACTGAAAGTAATTTAAAATTTAGATAGCCATTATTAAGAAAACTAACACACCGGGCAGAGACGACAAAAACCCTCATCGCATCAATCGCGAGATTAGAGTGCCAGAGGTTCGTCTGGTAGGAGAAAACATCGAAGCAGGCGTTTATCCTACACGAAAAGCATTAGAAATCGCTGAAGAGCAAGAACTCGACTTAGTAGAGATTTCTCCTAACGCGACCCCTCCAGTTTGTAAAGTAATTGATTACAAAAAATTTCTTTACGAACAGAAGAAGCGCGAGAAAGAAATGAAGGCTAAGGCTACCAAAGTAGTTATCAAAGAAATACGCTTTGGCCCTCAGACCGATGACCACGACTATGAGTTTAAAAAGAAACACGGCGAAAAGTTCCTCAAAGAAGGCTCGAAAGTGAAGGCATATGTGTTCTTCAAAGGGCGTTCTATCATCTATAAAGACCAAGGCGAAATATTGTTGTTGCGCTTGGCTACCGACCTTGAGGACTATGGTAAGGTGGAGCAAATGCCTAAGTTAGAGGGCAAACGTATGACGATGTTCTTAGCACCGCTGCCAAAAAAGAAATAGTTCTGAATTCTAAATTCTGAATTGAAAAGAAACGTACTAATATCGACATAAAATTCAAGAAGCAAATGCCAAAAATTAAAACCAAATCTGGAGCTAAAAAGCGTTTCAAGCTTACCGGCTCTGGAAAAATCAAGAGAAAACACGCGTTTAAGAGCCACATCTTAACTAAGAAAGCTAAAAAACGCAAGTTAGCACTCACCCACGCTACCCTTGTACATACTAATGACGAGGCAAGCGTGAAGAAACAATTAGGCTTAAAATAATTGTTTATTAGTAGGACATTTAATAACCGTGGAGCAGGTACCCCTAAGTGTTTAATTTAAGCTAAACCACCTGCTACAAAAAATTAAAAAAAAGAATTTATGCCAAGATCAGTAAATGCTGTAGCTCGTAGAGCTCGTAGAAAAAAGATAATGAAGCAAGCCAAAGGTTTCTTTGGCCGCAGAAAAAACGTTTGGACAGTAGCCAAGAACGCTGTTGAAAAAGCGATGCAGTACGCTTACCGCGACCGCCGTAATAAGAAGAGAACTTTCCGTGCGCTTTGGATTGTGCGTATCAATGCAGGTGCTCGCCTACACGGACTTTCATACTCTCAATTTATGGGGAAACTAAAAGCGGCTAACATAGAGCTTAACCGTAAAGTTCTTGCTGATTTAGCAATGAACCACGCTGAAGCGTTCAAAGCTATAGTAGAAAAAATAAAATAAACGTTTAACAAAAGATATTAGTACGAATTAAAAAAGGCTCTCTTCACACAAAAAGAGAGCCTTTTTTTAATTTGATAATTCACAAATTTGCTAATGATTCCTTACCTTTGTTGCGTAATCATAAAAACTAACTTATATGAAAAATCTCTTATTCTTTACACTATTGCTTTTTGCATTGCACACCTCCGCTCAAGAAGCCTATACCAAAGGCAATGTATTTATTGATCTTTGCACGTCAATAGGCAATGCAGGAGTTGGTTATGGAGGAGAAATACACTATGCTTTTGCTCCATTGTTTTCGGTAGGAGCTCAGTTCAATAGTCAAAGTTTTAACTTCAACGATAAGTACATCACTTCCTTTCTACCTAAACTCTCTGCCGACTTTCATTTTGGCAATCGTGCTACTATTGATTGGTATACAGGACTTTCAGGAGGATATTTTATCTGGCAGAGCAATGACCCTTATGAAAATGCAGGCAATACAGGTTGTGTGATAACCCCTCCTACTTATGACATTAGCCTTAGAAACAATCACAAAAATAATTTTATAGCTTGGGATGCTCACTTAGGCTTCCGTTACTTCATCTTCAAAAATGTAGGACTCAACGGACAAGTAGACTTTGGTAATGTACTATCATTCAAAGTTGGTGTAAGTACAAAAATCTAAATCCTAACCTTTAATTCCTACCCACCCTTTGCTAATTAGCAATTATTTCGTACTTTTGCCGTCAATAATAAAAAATCTAATTTTATTACAATGACGGATAAAGACTTTTCAAGATACAACCTTATCGTAGGGTGGGCAGTGTTTGCTATTGCTTTAGTTACCTATAGCCTTACCGTAGAACCTACAGTAAGTTTTTGGGATTGTGGCGAATATATTGCTACTTCAGCTAAATTAGAAGTAGGTCACCCACCTGGAGCACCTTTCTTTCAGATGATGGGGGCTTTTATTGCTGCTTTTGCGCCTAATACCGACAAAATTGCCTTGCTGGTGAACTATATGTCGGTGCTCTCAAGTGCATTTACAGTTTTCTTCCTCTACTTTATCATCGTCAATCTTGCAAAAAAGATAGCCTTGCGTAGTGCCAATACCCTATCAGTGGCTCATACAATAGCTGTAATGGGTAGTGGGGTAGTAGGGGCGTTGGCTTATACGTTCTCTGATAGTTTCTGGTTCAATGCCGTAGAGGCTGAGGTATACGCTATGGCTATGCTCTTTATGTCGGTGATGTTTTGGTTGGGCATCAAGTGGACGGATAGTCTGCACGAGCCACGCGGCGACCGCTGGTTGTTGCTCATCTCGTTGGTAGTGGGCTTGTCGTTTGGGGTGCACTTTATGGCGCTGCTTACTATTCCCGCTATCGGTATGCTGTATTTCTTCAACAGCCATTATAAGAAAAATGTATGGAACTTCCTTCTGGCTAATGTAGTTTCAATAGCAGTTTTATTGCTTATCTTCAAACTGATATTGCCATATACCTTAGCTTACTTTGGTTATTTAGAAGTGTATTTTGTCAATTCGTTTGGTATGCCGTTTAACTCGGGAACTATTATCGCAGGGCTTACCTTAGTAGCGTTTTTCTTTTTCGCACTCAGATATGCTTCTCAGAAGAAGAAAGTGCGCTTACAGACAGCTACCTTATGTCTGCTTTTTGTATTTATAGGCTTTTCGTCTTGGCTGATGATACCAATTCGCTCTAATGCCGATACAGTTATCAACGAAAACAGTCCAACCGATGCCCGTTTGCTATTGGCGTACTACAACTTAGAGCAATATCCCGAAACGCACTTGTTTTATGGCCCTATGTACTCTGATAAATACGCTGGTATAGACGAGGATTACCCTTATCAGGATGCGAAACCTAAGTACGAACGCGATTATACTACAGGGCGTTATATTATCGTAAACCAATATAAGAATGCACAAGTAGCTTCTAACAGAAAGCAAATGGGCTTTTTGCCACGTATGTGGAGTCCGCAGCACGCTGCCAACTATATGAAGCTAACAGGGCAGTTAGATTTTAAGATTAGCGAAGAAGCCTACCAAGAGCCTAAACTATATCAGTTTTTACAACAAATACAGCGTCAGCAGTCGATAACTCCGATGCCGGCAGAACGTTATGACCAGTTCCTTACGGATTACCGCGACTATATAGAGGTAGAAAAACCGAGCTTTTGGAAGAATATGGCTTACTTATTCGACTATCAGTTCGGGTATATGTATTTCCGCTACTTTGCGTGGAACTTTATCGGCAGACAAGATGACGTACAAGGCAAACTCGAAAACGACCACGGCAACTGGCTTTCGGGTATCAACTTCATTGACAGTGCCCACTTAGACTCGCAAAAACATCTCCCTTCCGATGTGCTCAATAACAAGGCACGCAATACTTATTATTTCCTTCCTTTCCTCTTAGGGCTTTTAGGGTTCGTATTCCTATCGATGAAGAGCGAACGACAAACGTGGGTGATATTGGTGCTTTTCCTCTTTACGGGCTTAGCGCTCAAGATATACCTAAACGAACGTCCGTTTGAGCCACGCGAGCGTGATTATGCTCTTGTAGGGTCGTTTTATGCCTTTACTATTTGGATAGGGTTGGGTGTCTATGCCCTCTTTAGTGCTGCGCGCAAGTATATACATCCCAATATAGCAGCTACAGCAGCCACCGTGCTTAGCCTTGTAGCGGTACCTGCTGTAATGGCATACCAAAACTGGGACGACCACGACCGCTCTCAGAAATACTCAGCCGAGTTTATAGCCGATGCTTACCTCGAATCGGTAGCCGAAAACAAAGACGCTATGATTTTCACCATAGGCGACAATGATACCTTCCTGCTGTGGTATGCACAAGAGATAGAGGGCTATCGCACCGATGTACGTGTCATAAATACCAGCTTACTACAAACTGACTGGTACATCGACCAAATGAAGCGACAAGCCTACCAAAGTACCCCTATACCAGGGCAGTTGGTGCACAAACAGTACGCTCACGGAGTGAGAGAGGCTATTTACTACCAAAAGCGCACTGATAACCGTTGGAATATCAAAGACTTTGTAAACTGGATTACCAGTGACGACCCCTCTACACGTAGTTCGCGTGGAGCAGGCGAATATAAGCAAGATTTCTATTACTATCCTACTAACAAGTTGCGTATACCGGTGAATAAGGAAAATGTGCTGAAGAGTGGCATCGTAAAACCAGAAGATGCTGATAAGATAGTAGATTATATCGATATTACCCTACCGGGAGCCATAGATAAAGCTCGTATAGTGATGCTCGACATTTTGGCAAATAACGATTGGAAGCGCCCTATCTACTTCACCGGAGGTAGTATGGATTCCGCTGAATATCTTTGGATGAAAGACTACCTACAGTTAGACGGACTTGTATACAAGTTAGTGCCTATCAAAACGCCTATCGATAAGAATAATCCTTATGATATGGGTCGTATAGACTCTGAGCTGATGTACAATATCGTAAAACGATGGACGTGGGGCAATATGGGCAAAGAGGGTATTTACTTAGACCCTGAAACACGCAAAAACAGCATTATTTTCCGCGGTAATCTCGCCCGACTAACTGAGCAGCTTATAGCAGAAGGAAAGACCGCTAAAGCGTCTGAAATCATCGATATAGCTATGAAGAATATGCCGATAGACGCTTATGGCTATTACTTCACCCTCGATCCTTTTATTGAGGGGTCTTATAAGGTAGGCAAGAAAGAGCAAGCACGTGCTATCGCCCTACAGGTAATAAAGAAATATCAAGAGGAGCTAAATTATTACACTCACCTGCCTGCTGCCGAGCTAAACAGCAATGCCAAACGCATACAGTATTGCATAGACCGCTATGGCGAGGTAGTATTGCTAAGCGAAACTTTAGATAAGGAGTTTTATGCTGCCCAATGGGCAATATTCAAAGATAAGGCAGGTTTATTTATGGGGGAGAAAGAGCTCGAAGAATACTTCAAAGGGGCTGCGAGCCAAGCAGCTTTAGACTCATTGCGCAACACTCTGATTGATACCACGGCTACCTCTGATAGTACTGAAGAATAATATACTATGCGCTTTAGCTACGTCATATCTTTTTTCTCGCACCCTATTTGGTTGCCTATTTACGGCGCGATGATAGTGCTGTTTAACATCCCGTTTTTCTTGCCTTTTGAAATGGTGAGATTTACGTGGTTGTTACTGCTATTGGTTACCATAGCGCTGCCTTCGCTTATATACCTTATCTTGTTTGTGAGAGGCTGGCTACAACACCCTTTTATCGTCCCTGCCGAAAAGCAGAAATGGTTACTCTGCGGCTATATAGTTATGCTGTTAGTAGTAGCTTTTAGCATCACCACCATCGACCATTATCCCACACTATGGGTATATCTGATGAACTTAGCAGTGTCGTGTTTGATACTGCTTCTTCTGCTTTTCTTTAAGTTCACCCCTAATGTATTTGTAATGGGAATGGGAGCTCTGATGGTATTCACTCTACTACTAAGCCTTTCATTTGAGAAAGATATGACATACCTTATAGCAGGTTTCACCTTTATGAGTGGGGCGACTATCACTGCTCAGTACTATCTTACCGCCCAACCGCTACGCTGGCTACTGCTCAGCTGGGGTATTGGTGCACTACCTCAACTCTCGCTAATGCTACTGCTGAAGAATCTGCTCTTTGGGTTTCACTAATTATAAAAACTGAGTCAATGAAAATATCTGTAGTTATCAATACCTATAATGCCGAAAAGCATTTGCGCACTGTGTTAGACACCGTTAAAGATTTTGACGAGGTGGTAATTTGTGATATGCACAGCACTGATAGCACTATAGCAATAGCCGAACAATACGGCTGCAAGATAGTCTATTGCGAGCGTGCCCCTTATGTAGAGCCTGCACGCAACTATGCTATTGCGCAAGCTACTCACCCTTGGATATTAGTAATTGACGCAGACGAAACGGTACCCGAAAAACTAAAAGAATACCTTTATAAAATAGCCGAAACCCCTAATCTAGGAGGAGTGTATATCCCTTTTAAAAACTATTTTATGGGTAAGTATATGCGCTCGGCTTTTCCTGATTTCAAACTGCGCTTTTTTAGGAAAGAAGGAGCTTATTGGCCGCCCGAAATACATTCTACGGTAAAGGTGCAAGGACAGGTGATTAAAATGCCCAGAAACCGCCCCGATTTAGCTTCAGAGCACTTAGCTAACGATTCGGTAACGACTATTTTAAGCAAAAACAACAACTATAGTACGCAAGCAGCCGACCAGCGTAAAGGAAAGACAATAGGGTGGATGAAACTATTGTTTTCACCTTTGTTTTGGTTTATTAAATACTATTTTATCAAAAAGGGCTGTTTAGATGGCAAAAAAGGCTTTATTTTCGCAGTACTGAAAGCTCAGTACAAATTCTCTTGTTTAGCAAAAATATATGAATATCAACAAAATAACAGATAATACTCCTGATTTAAGTGATAAGAAAATCATCTTGATAATGCCTCCTGACTTTGGCGTTTATAAGGTGATAGAACAAAACCTGCGCTATATGGGCTTTGAGCAGGTAACAGTTATATCGCCCCTATTTCGCTATAAAACTAAAGATAGAATTCTCAACTTTATACAGAAGACTTTTCTGGGCAATAAAGACTACAAGAAGCAGCTTATAGACGACTATTATACCGCCGAAGTAAGCCAAACCTTGAGCAGTTTTGCCCCTAAAAGTATCGATTACGCTATCGTGATACGCCCCGATAAGTTAGACCTAAAAACGATAGAGAAAATACATAACACCGCCCATAAAGTAGTTGCCTATCAGTGGGACGGACTTGCCCGTTTCCCAAAAGTATTCAAGGTTATAAACCAATTCCAACGCTTCTTCGTCTTCGACCTTGAAGATTACCATCGCTATAGATACCAATACCCTAATTTGTTGCCTTGTACTAATTTTTATTTTGATATGCCTGAAGAGAGTGTGTCAGTAAATGAAAACGAAGTATTATATGTAGGGGCTTATATGAAAGACAGAATACAATCGCTTATAAGAGTAGTAGATGCCCTTAGCCAATATAATTTAAACCTAAATATCAACCTATTTTACGGCAGAAAGACGCCTCCTATCTCTCACCTCCATCTCTCCTTCATTTCCAAAGGAATTAGCTATGCTGAGAACTTAAAAATCACTAAGAAAGCTGCTGTAATTCTTGATATTAAAACCGTTGAACATAACGGGCTATCTCTTAGGATATTCGAGGCAATAAAATACCAAAAAAAGCTCATTACCGACAATAAGAGTATAATGCAATACGATTTTTATCACCCTAATAACTTCTATGTGATAGAAGATGACCATTTTCATGGATTAGCAGCGTTTTTAAACAGTCAATACATACCTTTAGCCGAAGAAATTAAGCAAAAATACAGTTTTTCTAACTGGTTAAAGTATGTGTTAGATATTCCTCTGTATAAATAATTCAACAGTCTTATTATGAAAATCTCTACTATCATAACTTGTTATAATCAAGAGGACTTTCTCGAAGAAGCCCTAAGCAGCATAGCACACCAAACTTACCCTAATTGGGAGTGTATTATTATAGACGATGGCTCTACCGATGCCTCAGCTCAAATAGCCAAACAATGGCAAGAGGCAGATAACCGCTTTATCTATTTCTATCAGGAAAACAAAGGAAGAAGTGCAGCGCGCAATGTGGGTATAAGCAAAGCCTCTGGTAGCTATATACAGCTCTTAGATGGCGATGATACCTTGCAGCCTACCAAATTTGAAGAGAGTATCAAGCTCTTTGAGCGCGAAAAGTGCGATATTGTTATTTCTGATTTCTACGAACTGAAAGCAGGTAAAGAGTGTGCTCCATTTTGCGACCTTAATAAATATGATTTTACCTATAAAAATATCCTCTTACGATGGGATATCGATTTTAATATCCCGCTTCATTGCTTTATCTTTACTAAAGAGATTATAGAGGGGCACGCTTTCATAAAAGAACTTTCAGTAAAAGAAGATTGGATAATGTGGCTAAGCATCTTTAAGAAAAATCCGAAAGTAGCCTTTATACCAGCTCCTTTGGCAATGTATCGCCTACACGGACAGAATACCTCGCAAAATAAGGCTCTTGTAGAAAAAAATACCGAAGTCGCTTTAGCTTATATCTTAAAAAATGAAACCTTGTATTTTGATGAGTTCTTTCAGAAAGTAATCAATAAATATAAAGAAAAAATAGCTAAAATACAGCAGCGACCTTGGTATAAAAAAGTATTTTATGCGCTCATTGGCAAAGAATAAGTCTCTTGTAAATCGGGGTATTTCGGGGCAAATAATACGAATAGCATCAGGGGCATTAGTATATACGTACACTCAAACACATAGAAAAGTACATCGGTATTCATAATAGGCAGAAAAGCAACAAGCAAATACTGCTTGAGCACGTCTTTTGAGAAGAGAATAACTCCTAACCATACTACAAAAATAGTTAGCCCTGCAATACCCGTATCAACCAAAGTAGCTACAAAATCATTATGTACGTAGTACACAAAGCCGTCTAATATACAGCGTTGATAGCCAGAGCCATTGCCTATCCATATATTGCCGTCTTTTATCGCCTGAAAGGCAATCGCGTATAACTGATTGCGAATAGGGTCTGAAAAATAAGCTGTATGGGTGGTTAGATAGGCTACTGCCCCTATAGCTACAAGCCCTACACCTACAAATAATCCATACTTCAGCCGTTTGCTAAATAGGTGTGCCACCGATAGATATACAAAGAAAGCTATCACTACAAAATAAGCAATAATATTTACCCTTGCCTGCATCATAAATATAAAGCCAAAAAGCAAAAGCGCATAAGCTATTATTTCGGGCGTAGTGATAATAGTGCGATACTTCTTCCACAAGAAAAAACCTAAGCCACCAACTACTAAAATAATCCAAGAGAGGAAACTTGGGTGCTTAAACCTCGTCCAAAACAATATCTCATATAACGAAAACCCTTCATTGTCTGAAAGATATCCTTTATTCAAGGTTAAAAAGCTAAAAAAAGGTTTAGTTCCTTCAGCACTTATAGCAAAGCTATAAAACACTACATTGGCTACTAATAAAAGCAAAAATCCTTTGAAGCAAATAGCTATAAAACTTAATTGTTGGCGTTGGCTTACTGAAAATCCTAAGAGAATAATAGGTACTAACAGAAAAAACACTATACTTTCTTCTTCAAAAAGTATTCTCACCCCGTAATCAAAATACTGAGCCCAGAAAAGCCCTACTATTCTTATTGCGATAAACGCAAAGAAAGCAATAGTAAGGGCAGTAGGTTTTATATACTTCCGATAGATAACACCGTATAAAGCACACAAGAAAAGCAGTAGAATATCCAATCTAAAGGTTATTTTGTGCTTATACGTCCACAGTAGTACTACTCCGCAGCCTACTATCGTGATACTATTGCGCAACCACTCGTCTTTTTCAAATAAAAAACGGTGATTTCGGTATATAAACAGCAAAATAATCGCTATATCATAAAGAAATACACTATAAAATACCGTTCTTTGCACACTTTCGTTCCAATTAGGGGTAATAAACTGTAGTAACACTGCCGTAAAAAGAAGAGGTAGTAAGCTCAGTAATAAGAACCATTCGTTCTTGATAAAAGTTTTGAGGGCAAGTGTTTTATTTTCCATTTTTATTCAGATAATCTAATTTGTCTAAAATTTCTATATCTACTTCAGTATCAAACTTCCTCGCAAAAAGTTTATTAGGCTGATTGCTAAGTTGTGCTATATCATCTGCTCTAAAAAGGACTGGCAGTTGTACACCTTTGCGCTCCCAATCTACATAAGTCAGCGAAGGGGCTATTTGTATTTCAGGGTGGTTACTTTGCTGCAAATGCATCAACACAGAATGAAAGTATATCTCGTCAGGCGAAGAAGTATATTTATAATACCCCTCTAACGCTGCCTTGTGCTCGCGTATATAGTTCAGCACGGTGTAAAAAGTTCGTTTAGAGAAAGCCCAAAACTGACTGCCAGCATACTGACGCTCAAACGGAGCGACGCGCTTAGGCAACGAACAAAGCAACTTAAAATTCTTCCGCGATAGCCTCCCTTTTAGCAGGTGCGTCAGCGTTCTTAGCTGCTGAAAAACAGAGCAATGCGCAAACGGAGCGTAACAATTGCTATGCCCTCGTTCTTCCGAATGCAGAATATGGTAATGCTCAAGTTTATCCTTTACCATTTTTGGCTTCCATTTTTCTTCTAGGGGTTCAATCTCTATAAAATCAAAACCTTTGTTACTCTCTAAAAAAGCATTAATATACCCCTGCGATTGTATCGGATAATCTTGCCCGCTCATCAAGATGAAAACCCCTTGTTCTTTGCTGGCTGCCTCCATAAGGCGAATGGTAGCCCGCACTATAGAAAAATCACCCCATACGCAACGCTCTCGAGGCTCTATAAAACGAATGTGCCCCCCCTCAAGGCAAGCAGCAAAAGGCTCTATAGGTGTTTTAGCATCAAGGTGAATAAAGAATTTTGAAGCACCATCGTCCAAACGCTCTATCATTCTGCTGAGCTGAAGAGGGTTTTTATGAGCTAATATCAGATAATTTTTCTGCATAAAAGATGATATTTTCGAGGCAAAAATATAAATTCTTCTTCACACTACCAAATAAAAATTCCCCTCTGCCTAATCCTCCCAATCCTCCCATACCTTAGATACACTTACACCGAAGGATGAGCGAAGGATAAGCGAACGATGACCCCACATTTGCTAATCTGCTAATTATATACTACCTTTGCAGCTAATATCACAAATCACCAATAAACAATGAAAAACTGGAGTATTATAGCAGAGGGCTTCCACAAAGAAGACGTTACCAAGCACGAAAGCATCTACAGCCTCGGCAATGGGGCTATGGGTATGCGTGCCAACTTCGAAGAAGATTACACCGGCAACACCCTACAGGGCAGCTACATAGGTGGGGTTTATTACCCCGATAAAACCAAAGTAGGCTGGTGGAAAAACGGCTATCCTGAGTATTTCGCCAAAGTGCTCAATGCCCCCAGTTGGATAGGACTTCACATCAAAATCAATGGCGCGGTACTCGACTTAAACACTTGCACAGAAGTCAAAAACTTCCGCCGCGAACTCAATATGAAAGAAGGCTGGTACGAGCGCCAGTTCACCGCTACCCTGCCTAATCAGCAAGAAATACAAGTCAAAGCCCTGCGCTTGCTCTCTTTGCGTTACGACGAGCTCGGCGCCTTGCGCTACGAAATCACCCCCCTTACTACCGATGCTACTATCGAAATAGAAAGCTATTTAGACAGTGGCGTAAAAAATAACGATGCCAATTGGGACGAGCTTTTCTGGAATACTTTACAAGTAGAAGCTGCTGCCAATAACGCTCACATACTCGCCGCTACCAAAAAAACCGACTTCAAAGTGCTTACCTTTATGCAGAATAAACTTTTTGTAGAGGGCAAAGCCTTAGCAGTCTCTTCAAAACAAAACAAAAAGGATAGCTACATAGGCTTGCAATACCAAGTCGCTCTTAAGAAAAACCAAACCTTCAAGATAGAAAAATACGGAGGATATAAAACCTTATCTTCTCCCGATGCCCCTGCACAACCCTCTTATGAGGCATTGTTAAGCACTACAGATACCTTCGAGTCGCTACTAAAAATGCAAAAAGAAGACTGGGCCGCCATTTGGGAGCTTTCTGACATCGAGATTGAGGGCGATGATAAAGCCCAACAGGCTATTCGCTTCAATATCTTCCAGCTCAACCAGACCTATTCGGGCAAACACGCTCATCTCAACATAGGCCCCAAAGGCTTCACGGGCGAGAAGTACGGAGGCAGCACCTATTGGGATACCGAAGCCTACTGCCTGCCCTTCTATATGGCAACCAAAGGCGCTGAGGTAGCCCGCAACCTACTGATGTACCGCTACAACCAGTTAGATAAAGCGATTGAAAACGCCAAAAAACTTGGTTTTACGGGCGGAGCAGCACTCTATCCTATGGTCACAATGAATGGCGAGGAGTGCCATAACGAGTGGGAAATCACTTTTGAAGAGATACACCGCAACGGGGCAATTGCCTTTGCTATCTATAATTACGTCCGCTACACCGGCGATGAAGCCTATATAAAGAATTACGGCTTAGAGGTGCTGGTGGCAATAGCGCGTTTTTGGGCGCAAAGAGCCTCTTTTTCTGCGGAAAAACAAAAATATGTGATATTAAGCGTAACAGGCCCTAATGAGTACGAAAATAACGTTAATAACAATTTCTACACTAACTACATCGCCCAATGGTGCTTGCGTTATGCGGCTGATATGGTAGAGAAGTATGAAATTGAAAAACAATGGATACATCCTCAAGAGATAATGTTGTGGCACAAGATTGCCCAAAATATGTATTTCCCTTACAGCGAAAAATACGGAGTATATTTGCAGCAAGACGGCTTTTTAGATAAAGACCTCAAGCCAGCGAGTGCTATTCCTGCTGAAGAGCGCCCACTCAACCAGCATTGGTCGTGGGATAGAATATTGCGTTCCCCTTACATCAAACAGGCCGATACGCTACAAGGCTTTTATTTCTTCCGAAATCACTTTACCCACGAAGAGTTGCGCAAGCACTACGAGTTTTACGAACCCTTTACGGTGCACGAGTCTTCCTTGTCGCCTTGTGTGCATAGTGTCTTGGCAGCAGCCTTAGACAAGAAAGAAGAGGCTTATGCCCTCTATCTGCGCACCTCTCGCCTCGACTTAGACGATTATAACAAAGAGGTTCACGAGGGGCTCCACATCACCTCTATGGCGGGCACTTGGTTGAGTATCGTCGAGGGCTTTGGCGGAATGCACGTAGCCGATAACCAGCTGCATTTCAAGCCTTGCTTACCGGCGCACTGGCGCTCCCTTAGCTTCAAGGTTATCTTCAGAGGGCAGCTCCACGTATGCAAGTTTGTCAATTAGCTTAAAAAGCCTAAAATAGATTAACATTTTATTCACAAATTATTTGGTTTTTATTTTTTTTCTTTTTACCTTTGACACCTCATTCAGAGGAAAGAAAAAGAATAAAAACCAACATATTATGAGTCAATTAACAGAAAAAGACCGACAACTACTCATCAAAAAAGGCATCACCGAAGCAATGCTCGATGCCCAAGTAGCTCAATTCAAGCAAGGCGTACCCCCTATTCAGCTCCACAAAGCTGCTGTCATAGACGATGGTATCCTGCCACTACCCAAAGAAGAAGCCGCCAAATATGCCGCTATCTACCAACACCGCAAGAAGGGCAATACCATACTAAAGTTCGTACCCGCCTCGGGTGCGGCTACGCGTATGTTTAAATCGTTGTTTGCTTTCCGCGATGCTTTCGAACCCGACCGCGAGTCGTTTACCGCCTATGTCAATCGTACCGGCAATAAAGAAATACGCGCTTTCTTCGATAGCCTCGAGCGCTTTGCTTTCTATCCTCTTCTCAAAGCCTATATCGATAAGCACCACCCCGACTTTGCCTCATTAAACGAAGATATTCAGAAACACATCATCGTCAATAGCCTCCTAAACGAAGAGGGACTCAATTATGGTAATATGCCTAAAGGATTGCTACCCTTCCACCGTCATTCAGAAAAGATAGCAACTCCTTTCGAAGAGCACTTCCGCGAGGCTGTACTCTATGCTTCAGACGATGAGGAAGCCGATTTGCATTTCACTATCACCGAACAGCATACCGAGGCTTTCTACAAAGAGCTAAACCTTATCAAACCTGTCCTCGAGGAGCGCTACGGCATCCGCTTCAACGTTAGTTTCTCTTACCAAAAACCGAGTACCGATACTGTTTCGGTAACCGAGGATAATGAGTACTTCCGCGACGAAGACGGCAATCTGCTTTTCCGCCCTGCCGGACACGGAGCCCTGCTAAGCAATCTAAATGATATAGATGCTGATATTATCTTCATCAAAAATATCGACAACGTAGTAGTGAAAAAGTACACCGATGAAACGGTTTTCTACAAAGAAGCCTTAGCCGGTAAGTTGTGCGAGGTGCAAGATGAGGTGTTCAAAATACTGCACCGCATCGACAATAACAAAGTGAAGAAGAAAGAGGTAAAACGTATATTGAATTTCCTCAAAGAGATAAATATCAACGTCCCTGATTACTTGTACAAGTTCCGCCGCCAATATGCCCTCGAGTTCATCAAAGAGCAACTACACCGCCCTATACGCGTCTGCGGTATGGTGAAGAATGAAGGCGAACCCGGTGGAGGTCCTTTCTGGATAAAAGAAGCTGATGGCAGTTACAGCCTACAGATTATCGAATCGGCACAAGTAGATATGAGCAATGCTAAGCAAAAGGAAATCTTCCAACAGTCTACCCACTTCAATCCGGTAGATTTAGTGTGCGGCATTAAGGACTACAAAGGCCAAAAGTTTGACCTACAGCAGTACGTAGACCCTCAACAAGCGTTTATCACCAGCAAAACCTATATGGGAAGACCGCTCAAAGCCCTCGAGCTCCCTGGTTTGTGGAATGGTTCTATGGCAAAATGGATAACCCTATTTGTCGAAGTGCCTATCATCACCTTCAACCCAGTAAAAGTAGTAAACGACCTATTGAAGAAAACACACCAAGGATAATTTAATAATCTTGCTAATTTGTCGATTTGCCAATGAAATGAGCTGATTAGTTCATTGACAAATCGACAAATTGACAAATTGACAAATCAAAAATGAAGTATCTATTCTTTTTTCTACTAACGTGTCCCATTTGGGCGCAGCAATACACCACCGAATACCTAAAAATGACAGGCTGGCAACAACTTCACCTCAAAGGAAAGGTGAAGAGCCTCAAAATAACCTCTTACGAGGCTGAAACTACCGATAACAAACAACTAAAAGCCTTGCGCCTTGCCGAAGAAGAACCCATCGTGCAATACCTTTTTGATAGCGAAGGCAAGCTAATGCAGCGCGAGGTATACACAGCCGAAAATACCCTCAGCTATACCAGTCACTATAGCTATAACGATGCTGGCAGACTTGCCCTAATACGCACCCCTAATATTTTCGGCGCTACCGACACTACCCGCGAAGAGACGTTCGAGTACGGTGCGCATAACGAACTATTGTGCTATAAAGACACTTATAACGGACAGGTATTAGAAAAGCGCAATTATGAGTACCCTGCGCAAGGGCAACAACTTACGGTGTATTACACAGGCGGCGATTTCCCTTTCGACCGTATCACTTACACCTATTCAGCCCACCGACTTACCAAAGAACAGCGATGCGAGGGCAGTAACTGCTACCGCCACGATACCTATACCTATTCGGCTAATGGCAATATGATAGGCAAGGAGATAAAAAACGAGAGTGTGGATTACAATTATTGGTGCCGCTACACTTACCAATACAATGCCCAAGGCGACTGCACAAGCGAGAGAGTAGCCGATGCCCTTGGCGAGGGCAGTTACATACGCTACACTTACACTTACGATTCACAAAAGAACATCCGCGAAAAGCAAATACATAACACCAATGCCCCTAAAATCATCAAGTACGACATCGTGTATTACAATTAATATTGCTTATCTACTTTATGCTTAAAGAGATTTTTTAAAGAAAAATTGAATCAAAAAAAGTTAGAAATGAAAATCAAAAAGATGATATATTTATTTTTGCTGTCAGTCGTCATTTGCTTAGCAATCAGTCTTCTATGGTTGTTCCGGAATCCCTCCTACGAAAAAATAGATAAAACATTTATGCAAGCATCAGATGTTAGCATTAAAAAAGAAATTCCTGCTTTTAATCTAAATTTTTTGGTGGACAAGATAGCTTATTCTGAACCTGTTTATTTTCCTAACGGAGTAGAAACAGCCGATTTTGCAGAACATTTAGAGGCTATAAATTTAGAAATTCCCGATTGGGATAGAGAAGGATTATACGAGATAAACGCTTCTACCAAAGCAGGCAACTTAGATCCCGCATTTTTGGTATACAATTGGAATTCCAACACTTCCAATACTCTCATTTTTCATCACGGAGCATCTGAATACCCTTTTTACGGAATTTTTTCCAACATTTTTAAAAAAGAGAGACTGAATGATTTAGGTATAAACCTAATTGTAGTACGCACTCCTTTTCACAAGCAAAAAGGGGCTTTAAAACAGGGTACGGCGTCCTTATCAACCTTTATGGCAACGATGGCAACAAGTGTTAAATTAACCGAAAAACTAATTTGTACTTTACGACAAAAAGGAGTACAGACTATCGAAATAGGTGGATTCAGCTTAGGAGCTGTGATAGCCAATAGACATCGGGTAATGTATAATTCAGCTGATTTTTATGTGCCAATAGTAGGAACGGTAGCGCACGAAAAGTTTTTTATTTTCTCAAAGAAAAACACTACTGAAAGCGAGATACAACGAAATAAAATCATTACACATCACTTAAATTTCTCAGCCCAGTGGCAAGAAAACCAATCTCCTAATGTATTTCCGGTGATGGCTCGTTATGATCTATTTTTACCACTTCATGAGCATGCTCCTGCTTATGGAAATCAAGAAGTGGAAATTTGGAACACAGGGCATTTATCCACAGCTCTTTTCTACGATGCAATGCAGTATGTTTTGCTAAAACGATTGAAGAAATAAGTCTTTAGTGTAGTTTGCTTTTTAGAAATAGAATTTTGACAAAGTTGTCACGTTATGAGACAACTATTTTTTTACTTTACCCTAATGTCTGAACTTTGCGCCGTAAAAGTTTTAAAACTTTCAGCGCGTTCTTTGACATATTGTAATTATAAACTTAGCACTCTCTCCGTGCAATCTGTGTGAGGTTTTCAAGGCAGTAAGCTGCCTATTTTGGCAAATAAAAATCTTCAGTAAGAGCTTTATAAGCAGGGGTATAGACGCCTCTGCTTTCTTCTATAATAAGCTCAGTAGGGGTGTATGGTTGTTCTGTTCTACAAAAGCTGATAAGGCTGCGTTTTAGCGGAGCCGTAGCAGTTCCTTTAGTGCGCAGCAATGCGTGAGGGTAAAGCCCTTGAGCGGCTGCCAAACGAATAAAAGAAGCCTCTTCCTGATAAGGAATGATAACCGCAAAACGCCCTCTATCCGATAACAATTGCGCTACCCCTTCTATAAGAATTTCAAAAGGGAGTGCAGTAGCCGAACGGGCAGTACTACGTGCGGTCTCAGGGGCTTGAGTGTCGGCAGTGTAGAAAGGAGGGTTAGAGATAATAAAGTCGTAAAGAGTGTCTATTTCAGCCACTAACTCCTCAAATGAAGCGTGGTAACAGAACAGGCGGTCGCCCCACGGACTGTTTTCGAAGTTGTCGGTGCATTCTATATAAGCCGCTTCATCTATTTCTACGGCATCTATTAGGGGGGCATCACAGCGTTGCGCTATCATAAGGCTTAATAACCCTGTACCGGCTCCTATATCTAATACTGATGCGGCGTCTTCTACGGGTGCCCACGCCCCGAGCAATACCCCATCGGTGCTGATTTTCATCGCACTATGTTCTTGCTTTACACTAAATTGTTTAAATTGAAACGTCATATATAATTGGTAAATTAGCAAATCGACAAATTGGCAAATCGTCTAATTGAGTAGCTTCTTCATTTCGTTGAGTTTCATTAGCGCTTCTACCGGCGTCAGACTGTTGATGTCTAAGCTCAGTAGGTCGTTTTTGAGTTCGTCAAGACGAGGGTCGCTCATATCAAAGAAAGAGAGTTGCATTTCCTTCTGAGCAGCTTTTACCGCTTCGGTAGTATTTACATTGTGCATCTGCTCGAGCTTCTGCAGCATTTTATTTGCTTTCTGAACTACATATTGCGGCATTCCAGCCATTTTAGCCACGTGTATCCCAAAACTGTGTGCCGAACCTCCTGCAGCCAATTTGCGCAAGAAAAGCACGCTATCTTGGGTTTCTTTTACGGTTACGTTGTAGTTTTTGATGCGCTCAAACTGCTCAGTCATTTCGTTCAGTTCGTGATAATGGGTTGCAAAGAGTGTTTTGGCGCGCGAGGGGTGCTCGTGTAGGTATTCGGCTATTGCCCACGCTATCGAGATGCCGTCATAGGTGCTGGTGCCGCGCCCTATCTCGTCCAATAGTATAAGGCTGCGATCAGAAAGGTTGTTGAGTATCAGGGCAGCTTCGTTCATTTCTACCATAAAAGTCGATTCGCCTACTGATATATTGTCGCTTGCCCCTACGCGGGTGAAAATCTTATCTACGATACCTATATGGGCTGAGGTAGCAGGCACAAAGCTACCTATCTGGGCGAGTAGTACGATAAGAGCCGTTTGGCGCAGTATAGCAGATTTACCCGACATATTAGGTCCGGTAATCATCATCAGCTGCTGGGTATCACGGTCTAAATACACATCGTTAGCTATGTAGGGGGTGCCGACAGGCAGTTGTTTTTCTATCACTGGGTGTCGCCCTTCTTTGATGTCTATCACATAGCTTTCGCTCATTTCAGGGCGGTTATAGTGGTTCTCAAGGGCGAGGGTAGCAAACCCGCAGAGAGTGTCTAACTGCCCTATTAGGGTAGCGTTAGTCTGCACCTGTGCTATGTATTCGCTTATATAGCTTATTAGCTCAGTATACAGCGATTGCTCTAACTGACTGATGCGCTCTTCAGCCCCAACTATTTTAGCCTCGTATTCTTTCAGCTCATCGGTGATGTAGCGTTCAGCATTCACAAGGGTTTGCTTGCGCACCCAGTCGGCAGGCACTTTGTCTTTATGAGTATTACGTACCTCTATGTAGTAGCCGAAAACGTTGTTATTGTCTATTTTTAGTGAAGGGATACCTGTGCGTTGGGTTTCGCGTAGCAATAAGTCGTCTAAGTACGATTTGCCTGTATGCGAAAGGTTGCGCAGTTCGTCTAATTCTGCCGAAAAGCCTGCTGCTATAGCATTGCCTTTGGCTATGTTTACCGGGGCTTCGTCAGTAAGGGTTTGGCGTATACGTGTGCAGAGTTGCAGACAGTCGTGCAGCTTATCTCCTAATAAGCTCAGCGACTCTTTGCCCGACTGTAAGCATTGTTGTTTTATAGGGGCTATATGTTCTAACGAAGCGCACAACTGCACTACCTCCCTCGGATTGATTTTCAGCGTTGCTACTTTAGAGATAAGCCGCTCTATGTCGCCCATACGGCTGATATTCTCTTTTATTAGGTTAAGAGTATCTGTATCGTCGAGCAGGTAAGCTACCACTTCGTGTCGCTGTTCTATTTTTTCTATTTTCTTTAGCGGGAGGGCTAACCAACGCTTTAGGGTACGGCTACCCATAGGCGATAGAGTCTTGTCAATCACATCTATAAGCGTAACCGATTGAGCCGAGCTACCCGCATAGAGCTCCAGATTCCGAATGGTGAATCTGTCAAGCCATACGTATGCATCTTCAGCTATGCGCTGTAGGGTAGTGATATGTTGTAATTGGTGGTGTTGGGTTTCTGAAAGGTAGTAGAGTATCGCCCCTGCGGTTAGTATCGCTTCGGTCAGTTCGTCTACACCAAAGCCTTTTAGCGAATTGGTTTGGAAGTGCTTGGTCAGTGCCTGGCGGGCGTAATCGTCTTTAAAAACCCAATCTTCTAAGAAGAAGCAGTGAAAATCCTCGCCAAAACTTTCAGCAAAGGCTTTTTTCTGTTGTTTAGCTATGAGTATTTCGCTGGGTTTGAAGTTCTGTAGTAGTTTGTCTATATAAGGTTTGTCGCCTTGGGCTACTAAAAACTCGCCTGTCGAGATGTCGAGGAAAGCGATACCGCACAGCTGTTTGCCGAGCCATACCGAGGCGAGGAAGTTATTGTTTTTGCTTTGTAGAATATCGTCATTAAGGGCAACACCAGGGGTTACGAGTTCCGTTACGCCGCGTTTTACAATGCCTTTTACTAGTTTAGGGTCTTCTAGTTGGTCGCAGATAGCCACGCGATATCCTGCCTTTACCAGTTTAGGTAGGTAAGTATTGATAGAGTGGTAAGGGAAGCCCGCTAATTCCGAGCGTTCGCTACCGTTATTGCGGTTAGTAAGTACTATATCGAGGGTATGAGCAGCTTTTACGGCATCTTCGCCAAAGGTTTCGTAGAAATCGCCAACGCGAAAAAGGAGAAGAGCATCAGGGTATTTACTCTTTATCTGATTGTATTGCTTCATCAGAGGGGTTTCTTTTGCCATAGCTGTATTTAGTTAAGAATAAAGGGCAAAGGTACATATTATTTGATAATTAGCAAATTTGTTGAAAGGCTAATTTATGAATAAAAAAATAGTCGCCAGTATTCACTACTGACGACTAAATTATTAATTTCTAAATTAAGGTAGATACAGCGAGCTGTCTATGAGACTTTCATCAGCCTCATATTTGGCACCTTTCTGCCTGTCCTTAGGAGGATTTGCGTAGAAAAACTCTTCCGAGTCTAACGCTTTCACCTTACGTTCCGCATCAACGGTTTTTCTTGTAAATCCATTAGATACAGACATTTCCGCGGCGTCATTGCTGACAATCTCTTCGTAGAGATGATTGATTTTGGGTTTAGCATTTTCTAATTTCATTTTGTCTGTTTTTTAAAATTATTATTAAACTTTCTATAAACTCCTAACTAATTTAGCCCTTCACCCGCTCGATGAAGTCGCTTAGCACGTTCATATAGTTGATAAATGCTTCATACGGCGATTCATAAGGCAGAATGTACTTGTGATAGTCGGCTCCTGAGAATAGCTTAGTGCGCATAAAATAGAAATGCTCACTGGCTTGCAGCCTACTATAGTCTTCGTTTAGCTCTGCATTCTTTTTCTTCTTCACCAAAGGTTGTATTTTGAATAGCTCGGTAAAGGCTTCTTTTTGTAGTTCATTTCCTAACCACGAAGTGATATCGCGCTCTTCGTCTGTCCACGAAATAGGGTAAGGCACTGACAGTATATCTTTAGCCGTATGCTTTTTAGTAACTTCCTTAGGCAATAAGAACTGATAATTAGGGTTTTCGGTTATTTGCTGGATGAAATATCTCAGAAAGTCGAAAATACCACTTTCTGCGCGGTTGTAATGCCCTATTACTTCGTAGTTCATAAAGAGGTTGAGCACTTCAGTATCTTGTAGACTGTGCGATACCCAATCAGCATATTTTTCTGAAGTAAGTGGGTATTCGCTCCAGTTTCTGTCAGAAAAGCGTATTGCTATATCATCACTCAGCTTACTGTTCTTTAGCAATAGGTTGAGGTTTTCGTCTAAAGCATTTTTATAGACGAAATTAGGACTCTTCCAACCTAATACGTGCTTAGCACCATCGGTAAGCATCGTCTTAAAGCCCAAGTCGGCTACTCTTTTGCCTATTTTATCAGAATAGATGAGAGACGTATTGCGGAAGGTTACCGGCTTTTTGCCAAAAAGCTCTTTGATAGCTGCACTATGGCGTTTTACCTGCAATTCAAACTCATCAGTGTCTTTAGATAGTGATGCCAATGAGTGCGAATAGGTTTCGGCTAAGAACTCTACCTGTCCTGTTTGGGCGAGCTCCTGAAAAGAGCGTATTACCTCTGGGGTGTGCATTTCGAGCTGGTCAATAGCTGAGCCCGAAATAGAGAAAGCAACTTTGAATTTGCCTTCGTATTTCTTGATAAGGTCTAACAATAAAGCGTTAGCAGGCAAGTAGCAGTTTTCGGCTAAATCTTCTAATTCTGAGCGGTTAGCGTAGTTGTCAAAATAGTTGTGTTTTTTTCCTATGTCGAAGAATTGATATTTTCTAAGACGTTCGGGGTGATGGATTTGAAAATAAATACAAATTGACTTTTTCATAATGGTGGTTTTACATTAAAGATTCGTAGATTTTTTTGAGTTTCAGCGAGGCGGTTTCCCATTTTAGTTGGTTTACCTCTTCATAACCTTCGCGTTGCATAAAGTTAGATAGGGTGGGGTAAGCCAATACGCCGTATATCGCATCGGCGAGGGCATTGATATCCCAATAATCTACTTTTATAGCGTGGTGGAGCACTTCGGCTACTCCCGATTGTTTAGAGATGATGGTGGGTACCCCAGAGCGCATTGCCTCTAAAGGTGAAATACCAAAGGGTTCGGATACAGAGGGCATCACATACACATCGCTATAGCGGAACATACGTTGTACATCGTTGCCGCGCAAGAAGCCTGTGAAGTGAAAACGTGTGCCTAAACCCAATTGGGCTACACGGCGTACTAAGGGGTTCATCTTCTCGCCGCTACCTGCCATCACAAAGCGTACATTAGGCAGGCGTTTCATCACTTTGGCAGCCGCTTCTACAAAATATTCAGGTCCTTTTTGTAGAGTGATGCGCCCTAAGAAAGTTACGATTTTATCTTTGATGCCGCGTTCCTCACGGTCTTCGGTGTTGGTTTTAAAGTCTACTGCATTATGCACTGTGATAACTTTTTCAGCAGGGATACCATACTTTTCTATAACGATATTGCGCGTCCAGTTACTTACTGTCACTACCCTGTCGGCAGCCTCCATACCTCTTTTTTCGATGTCGTATACTAAGGTATTGCGGTTAAACTCACCTCCGCGGTCGTATTCGGTAGCGTGTACGTGTACTATTAGCGGTTTTCCTGATATTTTTTTAGCGATGATACCTGCACTATAGGTTAGCCAGTCGTGGGCGTGAATTACATCAAAATCGTGGTTTTTGGCTACTGTACCAGCTACTAAGGCATAACGATATACCTCTTCCATTAGGTTAGCCCCATATTTGCCCGAAAACTGAAATTTATTATGGTAGCTGATGCGTTCACGGTTTTCGCCTTCTTTTAGGTAGCGGTCGCGCTCGCGAGCAAAGGTTTCGGGGTCGAGATAAGGCACAAGGTTAGAGCCTATCTCCATAAAATTGATATGTTTCCAGAACTCTTCTATCTTCTCGGTGTTCTGAAGCATTTCTACATCGCTGGCATTGATAATCTTTGCCACACTACTATCCTCATCACCTGAGGCTTTAGGCATTACAAATAGCACTTGTACGCCATTTTTGGCTAACCCCTGAGCTATACCGAGGCAAGCCGTTCCTAACCCTCCACTGATGTGTGGGGGGAATTCCCAACCAAACATTAATACTCTTGCATTCTTCATACGCTTTTATTGATTTTTCTAAACCCCTCGATTTCGAAGGGTTTAAATTCTGAGTTATTTATTACCTTTTAGCAGCCATTGTGCCCTTAAAATCTCTGATACATTTTTGGCTTTAGAGATACATCCTCTTGATTGGAATGGTGGATTGCCGTCATAGATAGCCGAAATACAGCCTACTCCGTGGTCATTGAGTTCTTCTTCGAAGTCAGCGAGGATACTTTCAGCATCAGGTATGTAAGCATCGCCGTATAGCTTTAAGTTAGCTTCTATGTAGAAACCTATCAACCAAGGATGTGCTGACCCGTTGAAAGTTGCCTTATCGCGTACGTATACGGGGCCTATACCTTCGCCTTCATAACGCGGACTCTCAGGTGATAGCGTGCGCAAACCACGTGGAGTAAGGAGCTCTTGGGTGATAATCTTTAACACCTTGCGTTGTCTTTTTTCGGTAAGAGGCGAGTAATTAAGCGCACAAGCCAATAGTTGGTTAGGACGTACTTCAGTGTTTTGATGAGTGTGGTTAGCATAGTCAGCTAAGTAAGATTCAGCTTCATACCAGAAAGTCTGATTGAAGCTCTCGGCTATAGTAGCCGGTAGAGTAGCCCATTCGCTCAAAAAAGCTTTGTCTTTAGCCTCGTCAGCCATTGCAATAGCATAGCATACAGCATTGTACCATAGCGCGTTTACTTCAACCACATATCCATTTCTAGGTACGATAGCTCCGTAATTGCCCTCAGCGTCAAACCACGTAAGGGGGCGACTTAGGTTATCACTCCATATCAGTCCGTTGTCGTCCATACACATTGTTTTGTGCTTACGGCTGCGGTAGGTTTGTAGGATAGCTTTTAGCAGCTCGCCATATTCTTTCCACAGTTGTTTTTTGGTCTTATTGGTTTCTTTTTCGTATTGCTGAAGCGTCCAGAAGAACCACAATGAGGTATCGGCGTCAAACAAAGGATTGGTGACGTGGGTACTAATGTCGCGGGCAAAAAGTCCCTCATAAAAATACTTGCAAGCAGAGGTAAGCACCTCATCGAATATCTTGGCTGTATTGCCAGAAAGAGCAATACCCGGTAGAGAGATAAAGGTATCGCGGGTGTTGCTGTCAAACCAGTGATATCCTGCTTTGATGCGTGTTTCGCCTGCCTTGTGTATCAAGAATTGGGCTGCACTGTACTGTAGGCATTCTTGAGCTGAGTTGCGCTCAGTGCGTTCTTTTAGATATTTGTTGAAATTCTTTTCGAGGGTTTTGCTTTCAGCCTCTTCAATGCTGGCAGAAAAGACGATGCTTTCGCCCTTCTTTAGGCTCACTTCAAAATAACCAATGCTTAGCAAATCTTCCTGATAGTCATAGCCGCGTTCTTTCTCTTTAGTGTAATAGATATTGTTATTCCAATACGCGTTGTTTATAAAGTCAACTTTTTTGCTAAACTGCATATATAGGTATGGAAACTCAGGGTACAGGCGGGCACGTATGCCGTTATCAGCAGCTTCGGTTTGGGTGCTAGCTACAGGGTTTTGTTTGCTGAGCGAATGTATATCGCGGAAAGCCAATAGAGGGTTTAAGCGCAATTTAGTAGCTGAGTGCGCTTCGAGTAGTGTATAGCGCACCAATACTTGTGGAGCGTTATGCATCATTAGTATTTCTTTCTTTAGCAATACCCCGCCTACTTGGTAGGTAACGGTAAAAGCTTTTTCGTACGAAATATCTACGATATACTTATGTCCACGTGGCTCATAAGTACCCTCGTATTTATGTACCCCAAAGTTGAAATCACGTCCGTGCTGTATGATAGTCTCATCTAGTGATGAAAGCATTACATAGTTTTTGCCTCTAAATTTTTCGATAGGCACTACTAATAACCCGTGGTATTTACGGGTGTTGCAAAATACAAGGGTAGAGGAGCAGTAGCCTCCACCGCGGTTGGTACCCAAGAACTCTCTGCTAAGAGAGTACTCTAGATTGATAAGCTGGTCTTTTTTGAATGATAGGTAACTCATATTTCAATTAACAATTTACGATTAATAATTAACAATTATGGTTTATTGTTCATTATTTACTGAAGCTTTGATGTTTTCTTTTTTAGTTCTGATGTAGGAGTCTATTATCCTGCTTCATCTCTCTCAAAATTTGCAATCTTTCCATTAATAATTGTAAAGTAATAAATTACTGATGATTCTACTACTACATCGTGTTCTTTTAAGTAGTAAGAGTACAATAGGTACAAGGTGAAATCACAGCCTTTTGGGTGGAACCTTATATAGATTTTGTTCTTCTCATTGCTGGCTTGCTGAGCAAACTCTGGAGGAACTAACTTATAATGGTACATTCTTTCAAAAGTTGTTGTATCAGCAACCTGTGTATTGAGGTTATTTTCAATATCGTTTAAATACTTATTGAGCATAGCAGGAGTAATATTCACGGTTTCATCTCGATTTCTCTCAGCGTATTGTTCTGCCGTTGTAGCTTCTATCTTTCTAAAGAACTCAGCTTGTAAGGTTTTGTTTTTTAGTAATAGAATGTTCTTTATCTTACAATAATAACTACTTTCTCGTAGGCGCCTTTTCACCTCTCGAGGTGAAAGTATAACTTTGTCAGTTTCGTACAAGTCGTAATTATTAGTAATAATATCGCGATGACCTCCTTTGTTGTCATAAGTACGATGGATAATATAGTCTCTTCCTAAAATATCGTTGTGATAATATTTTGTTTCAATAAGCTTACCATCTTTATAGAAAAAGCGGGTGCCAACCCCTATACCAGTGCATGCATCTTTGTTGCATTCCTGTCCCATACAAGTGCGTTCTTCTATTTTGCCATTGCTGTCGTACGATATATGCAAGCTATGGCATTCTACGGTATCGCGGTCGTAAATCACGCTGTCTTTTTTGCTGAAATAATAGATATATTCTGATAGTTTTCCATCGGTATTGTACCAATATTCTGCTAAAGGTTCTAATCCCCATGATTCACGATTGTAAAGTTTTTCTCTATACAATTTGCCATTAGGATAGAAATACTGATGGAGTTCTTTGCATACTAAAGTGTCTTCACCTCTATAGAAAACACTGTCTTTATAGAAAATATACTTCTTAGCAAAAAGGTTTTCATTTGTATAAGGGTCTACCCCATACTGATAAGTACTAATTATATCAGGGCTAAATTTCCCTTTTATAAGAAAAGTAGCTTTTTCTGCTGTTTTTTGTTCACAACTAATGCACAAAAAAACTAATAAGAGTAATATGTGATTGACAATTGGCAATAAATAATTAACAATTAGGTTGCACTTATTTGTTCATTTACAAATTTGCTAATCTGCAAATTTTAAAACCATTGCAATTCTCGCGGGTATATACAGCGATAATAGGTTCTTCTTCTCTAAGTACTGAGTAAAGTGCTCGATACTCTCATCTATGCGGTTAGCTCCTGCAAAAGCAGGGTTGTCAGTACTTAGTACGGTTAGGTACTTGCCAGCACGCACCTCAAACGGATAGTCGCTATATGAGGTGGTAGGGTTAAAACTGAATACAAATAGATAGTTGCCACGCTCGAATACGAGTATTTGCCGCTCTATGTCGCGTACTAATACACGAGACTCGTAGGTCAATAATCGGCTGCGTGCTATTAGGTGTATCATTGCGCGGTCGAAAGCGTTCAGATATTTGAATTTTAAGTTAGGGTCATCAACCAAACTCCAGAGGCGGCGTGCGTGCGCGTAACTCCAGCCGTTGCCCTCGCGAGGGAAGTCAATCCACTCGGGGTGCCCCCATTCATTACCCATAAAGTTTAAATAGCCTCCGCCGGCAGTGCCTAACGTTACGAGGCGTATCATTTTGTGTAGAGCCATTGCGCGGTCGATGATGAGATTGTGGTCGAACACGCTCATACCGGTGTAGACCTCTTTATCGGTCATACGGAAAAATATAGTCTTATCACCTACGAGAGCTTGATCGTGACTTTCAGCGTAGCTTATAGTCCGCTCTTCGGCGCGTTTGTTGGTCAGCTCATAATAAATATCGCCTACGTGCCACTGCTCATCGGGTACTTCTTTTAGCAACTTAATCCAATAGTCGGGTATGCCCATACTCATCTTGAAATCGAAGCCCATACCCCCTTCGGCTATAGGCGAAGCTAAGCCCGGCATACCGCTCATCTCTTCGGCTATAGTAATAGCTTGAGGATAGAGCTGATGTGTGACTAAGTTGGCAAGCGTTAGGTAGGTTATTGCCTCTACATCTTCATTGCCGTCATAATAAAAACTATAGTTAGTAAATGCTTTGCCAAGTCCGTGGTCGTAATAGAGCATACTGGTTACCCCATCGAAACGGAAGCCGTCAAACTGGTATTCTTCGAGCCAATACTTGCAGTTAGAGAGCAAGAAGTTAAGCACTTGGGGCTTGCCGTAGTCGAAACAGCGAGAGTCCCACGCAGGGTGCTTGCCGCGCTCACCACTATGGAAGTACAAATAATCAGTACCGTCAAAATAACTGAGCCCTTCTGCCTCATTGCTTACCGAATGCGAATGTACAAGGTCTAAAATTACACGTATGCCCAAGCCGTGTGCCGTGTCGATAAGCTCTTTGAGCTCTTCAGGGGTGCCAAAGCGTGAACTCACCGCAAAGAAATTGGCTACCTGATAGCCAAACGACCCATAGTAAGGGTGTTCTTGTATGGCCATTAGCTGTATGGTATTATAGCCCAAATCAGCGATGCGAGGCAATACGTATAGACGAAACTCTACAAAGGTGCTCACGCGCTGATGCTCGGTGCTCATACCTATATGCGCCTCATAGATAAGGGGCGGTTCGGCAGTATTGGGGCGAGAGTGCTTCCATTGGTAGGGTACAGGGGGTTGCCACACTTGCGCAGTAAATACTTTAGTATAATCGTCTTGTACTGCGCGCAGGGTATGCGAAGGTAACCGCTCACCACTGCCGCCGTCCCACTCTACTAACAGTTTGTAGAGCATTTGGTGGTGCAAAAGATGTGCGGGGAGCCGTAGTTCCCAATTTTCGTTGTTGAGTTTTTTAAATGAGAAGTGATTGTTTTTTTGCCAGTCATTACCTTCAAAAAGGAGGTAGATAGCCGTTGCGTTAGGAGCCCACTCGCGCAACACCCATTCGTTAGCTTCAAAATGTAAGCCGTAGTACAGGTGAGAGTTGCAGTTATCTGCCAATCGGGCGGCATCGCCTTGCATAGTGTGTGCGGTGGCAGTAAAGTGTTTTTTTCTATCCTCTATAATGCTGAGGTAGGGTAATAAAAGTGGGTCGATCATAGTGGTGGTATTTTTTTGGCTTATGGAAAAGTCATTGAGTAAGGCTTTTGAGTAAGTCAAACTTAATTTCGCCGTAAAATTAAAATAATTTTTTGATATTCACAAAAGTTTTTTACGAAAAAATAATATATTATTAAGGATTGCTTACTTATTTGTCAGTATATTAACAAATTAGCCCATTAACAGACAATCACATCTGTTAATGGGCTAATTTGTTAATTATTAAATTTACTAAATGTTTAAAATTTGTAAGTTACTCCTAAACCTAATACTTCGCGTATTTGGAAGGCTTTAGCGGCGTTATCATCATAGATAGCTTGGAAAGTGAAGTTTGCTGTTAGATACTTGTTGATAGTCATCACTAAGTTGGCAGTGTAGTCAATATCTATGTTTTGAGGTTTATCAAGGTAGTTGCTATACAATGATAGTATGTTTTCAAATGAAACATTGTCCATTACATTGAATTTAGCATAGCCACTAAGTGAGAAACCGAGCTCATAGCGTATTGTTTTACCTTTCTCTACTCCGTAGAAACTACCAGCTTGTGTCCATCTGCTTCTAGCAGTAGTAATTTTAGAAGTTGCAGGAGCGATATTGACTTTTAGGTTGTCGCTTTTCTTCCACAAGATACCAGGCCCAAATTGTACATACCCTGGTGAAAGCAATTGGTTTATAAGGTCGCGCTGAGTGCCAGAAGTGTACTTATAACCATCGGTCATTTGGGTTTTGAAGTTGAAGAAGAATGAGTAGAACCACTCTGGATTGGTCATCTGATAACCAAGTACAGAGTTTACTTCGAAACGGTCTGTTGTTTTGCGAGTGAATTCATCGCCTTCTAACTTAGTAAGACCATAATCGATATATAGGTTATTATCCCAAGCTAAACGGTCTTTCTTATAGTTGAATGCATAGCTAACAGCAAGGCTTGCTGCTACGTTGTTAGTACCTCCTCCAGTCCAATCGTTATTGAAGGCAGCTTGCGAAAACATTAATGAGGCATTGCCTCCTTTTGTCCAACGAGGGGTAGCAGGAGCTTCTTGCTCAGGCGCTACAGTAGGGTCTTGAGCAACTCCATCAGTGCTCTCTTCTTGGGCAAAACCCATTGATACAGCAGAAAGTAATAATGCTGAGAATAAAAGTTTTTTCATAAGTGATTTATTAATTAGTTTACAAAAATCCGAGTTCGAGTTTCGCTACCTCGCTCATCATATCCTGATGCCAAGGTGGGTCGAAAGTGAGTTCAACAATGGTTTCGTGAACATCATCAATGCTCTGTACCTTTTCTTTTACTTCCATAGGGAGGGCATCGGCCACAGGGCAGTTAGGCGAGGTGAGAGTCATAAGTATCTTCACATCGCAGTCTTCATTTACGAATACATCATATACTAAGCCTAATTCGTAGATATCTACAGGTATTTCGGGGTCGTATATCGTTTTAAGCACTTCTACAATTTTCTCGCCGAGTACTTCAGTGTCTATTATTTTTTGAGTATTTGTGGTCTCTTCAGCCATTTGTTTATAGATTTGTGTCCTTATTTTTTTGCTTGTAGCAGGGCGTATCGCTTCATCTGCTCGAGCATACTCACCAATCCGTTAGCACGGGTGGGCGATAAGTGTTCTTTGAGTCCTATTTGGTCGATAAAGTCAGTTTTAGCCGCTAAAATCTCTTCGGGGGTGTGGCCTGAATACACGCGCACCAATAAGGCTACAATACCTTTGGTGATAATGGCATCGCTATCGGCTGTAAAGAATATCTTACCCTCTTGATAGTCAGCGTGTAGCCATACTTGACTTTGGCACCCTTTGATAAGATAATCGTCAGTTTTGTACTGTTCTGCTATTAGGGGCAGCGACTTGCCCAACTCAATCATATATTCATATCGCTGCATCCAATCTTCAAAGAGTGAAAACTCTTCTATTATCTGGTTTTGTATTGCTTCTATAGTCATTAGAGTGTGTGTTTTTGGGCGGCAAAGATACAAATAATTAGCTAATTAGCAAATCGATAAGATTTACAGATTAAAAAATTGAGGTATGGGTTTGGGCAGTAAATTCCTCTAAAAATAGCATTCCGCGGTATGAATTGCCTTTGCTATTCAGCTTAGGGCTCCACACGGCTATGCTGTAGTGGTTAGGCAATAAAGCTACGATGCCTCCGCCCACACCACTCTTCCCCGGTAAGCCTACCTTGAAAGCAAATTCACCCGACTCATCATAAAAACCACAGGTTTGCATAATTGCATTTACCCGCTTAGTACAAGTGTCGGTGAGTATCTGTACGCGATCGTGCATACGAATACCATCATTGGCTAAAAATGAAAATATATAAGCTAAAGACTTGCAACTGAGTTCTAACGAACAGAGTTTGAAGTAGAAGTTAAGTACCTCTATAGGGTCGTTTTCTATATTTCCTAATGATTTGATGTAATAGCATAGCGCAAAATTTCTATACCCTACTGATTTTTCAGACTCGGCTACTCTGATAGAATAGTTTACTGACTCATCATTTGCCAAATCGCGGACGAAAGTAAGGAAATCGGCTTCGGCATCTTCTAAAATAGATAGCAAAATGTCGCATACAACTATGGCTCCTGCATTGATAAGCGGATTGCGCGGAATACCATTGTCAGCCTCTAATTGCACAAGTGAGTTAAAGGAAGTGCCCGAAGGTTCTACATCTACGCGTTTCCAGAGTTTGTCGCCTATGATGCTATAAGCTAAGCACAACGCTAACACTTTTGAGATACTTTGGCACGAAAACTTCTCGTCGCAATCGCCTATGCCAAAGGATTGCTTGTTGAGGCTGTAGAAATACACCCCAAACTTATTGGGGTCTACTTGTGCCAATTCGGGGATATAAGTGGGTACAGTGCCTACATTCTCAGCTTCCATTACGGTTTTATAGGCTGCTTCTATGATTTTTGAATACTTCACGTCAATTAACTGTTAATTTTTACTTTAATTTCCTTTATTCGGTGTTTGTCGAAGGCTTCTACGGTGAAACTATAGTTGTGAAACACAATAGGTTTGCCTTTTTGAGGGAAGTTGCCTGATATTTCGAGCAAAAAGCCTGCTAAAGTCTCTGCTTCTCCTCTTTTTTCATCAAAAAGCAAGATGTTTTCATCGTCCATCTTTACGATGCGGTAAAAATCTTTTAACACAGTCTTGCCTTCAAAAATATAGGTGTGATCATTAATCTTAGAGTATGTAACATCATCATCGTCGAATTCATCATTGATGCTACCTACTATTTCCTCCATAATATCTTCTAAAGTGATGATACCACAAGTGCCGCCATACTCGTCTACCACTACGGCTAAGTGTATTTTCTTTTCTTGGAACTCGCTGAGCAAATCGTCTAACTTCTTATTTTCAGGTACGAAGAAAGCTTTTCGCATTACCTTAGTCCATTCGAAATCAGTCTTTTCGATATAGGGTAACAGGTCTTTGATATAGATAACCCCTGTAATGTTGTCTAAATTTTCGCGGTATACGGGTATGCGCGAATAGCCTATTTTTACTATCTCGCTCAGCACCTCGCTAAAAGGGGTATCCTCGCTGAGAGCAAAAATATCTACGCGAGGCACCATCACTTCGCAGGTTTCGGTATTGCCAAACGATACGATACTCTCTAATAGTTTCTTTTCTTCATTGGTAGTATCCTCTTCTGATGCCAATTCTAAGGCTTGCGAAAGTTGTCCAACTGATATATTGCTCTTGGTTTTGCCTAATCGCTTCTGAATCCATACGGTGAAAGACTTCATCGGTAGGCTGATAGGAGAGAAAAACGTGTCGAGCGCGTAGATGAAGTAGGCGAATCTCTTAGCAAAAGCCAAGTTGTTGCGATTGGCGTAAATCTTGGGCAGTATCTCGCCGCATAGCAAGAGCACGAAAGTTACTAACCCAATATCCATCATATCGCGCAATATAGGGTTTTTGATGCCTCCGAAGGCAAAGTTGGTCAGCTCTGGCGAGATAAGCACTATAGAGATATTGACCAAATTATTAGTGATGAGTACGGTAGCCAACAGCTTTTTAGGGTTTTCTACCATTTTGGCTATCAGGTTATTGGCAGAATTATGGTCTTCTTTCAGCTCGTCTATTTCAGTAGGCGAGAGCGAAAATAAGGCCACTTCAGAGCCAGAGATGATAGCAGAGCAGAGTAGCAGTAAGCAAAAAATAGCAAATTGTACTATCAGCGCAATATCTACGGTTAAAAAGGGCATCAGCAACGATGCCGAGAGGGGTTCTGTTTCCAAAATAAAAGAATTTCGTTATACATTAAAACGGCACTCCATTAGCATCTAACTCAGGCGACGATTGAGTAGTAGGGGTGCCAGCTACCGGTGGGGTAGCGGTTTTAGGGGCGCGCATATTGGGCAGCAGATTCATATCGCTTACTACTACCTCGGTAATATAGCGAGGGCTGCCGTCTTCAGCCTGCCAAGAGCGAGTGCGCAACTGTCCTTCTAAATAGATAAGGTCGCCTTTTTGGGTGTACTTTTCTATTGCTTCGGCTAACTTATTGCGTACCACTATATTATGCCACTCGGTATGCTCTACACGCTCATTAGTATTGCGGTTAGTATACTCTTCGTGGGTAGCGAGTCTGAACTGACCTACGCAATTGCCTTCGCTGAAATACGTTAGCTTTATTGCCTCGCCTATGCGCCCGACAAGGATAACTTTATTTACATATCCGTTCATTGGTAAATTGGGTTATGGGGTTAAAAGATGTTACAAAAGTACGATTTTTTTTTATAACTTCCAAAAGTTTTTGATAAAGTTTGCGGTAAGAGCCGACACAGGATAGCGCTCTAACTGGCTGATAGATATGCCTTTTTCGAGTGGAGAGTGGGTGGTAAGTACCCAAAACGAGGTGTGTATGTGCTGGTGCGTGAGCTTGTGTACCACAGGGCTTTCGTTATACAAATAAGGAGTGATGAGGGGGTGTTGCTCTCTTAGCTGCTCAGTAAGGGCAGCAGCAGAGAGGGGAGTGGAGGTCTCGATAAGCGGAAATTCATAGAGTCCGTGCCATATATCTTTGCCTTCTCTCTTCTGAAGGAGGGTTTGCTCATCGGCACTCAGCCATACGAGGTAGTTGAAGTAGCGCTGTTTTATCTTTATTTTCTTGAGTTTGGCAGGCAAGACACCTACCTGATTATGAGCCCAAGCCCAACAGCTGTCGCGCAATACGCAGTTAGCACAGTCCGGTGACTGTGGAGTACAGACTATGGCACCAAACTCCATAATGGCTTGGTTGTATTCGCCTGCCCGTGGCTTGTCTAACAACTCATTGGCTAAGGCTTTGAATTCTTTGGCTGCTGCAGGGGTGTTGATAGGGGTCTGCACCCCAAAGAGGCGTGATAATACGCGGTATACATTGCCATCGACCACCGCACAGGGTTCGTTATAGCAAAAAGAAGCAATGGCACTGGCAGTGTAATCGCCTATGCCTTTGAGTTTTACAAGTTCTTGATAACTTTTAGGGAAAACACCCCCCAACACTGTGGCTATGTGCTGAGCGGTATGATGTAGATTCTTAGCGCGTGAGTAGTAGCCCAAGCCCTGCCATAGCTTTAGTACCTCTTCTTCTGAAGCCTTTGCTAAATCGGATACGGTGGGAAAATGAGTGATAAATCGCTCGTAATAGGGGAGTCCTTGTACTACGCGCGTTTGCTGGAGGATAACCTCGGAGAGCCAAACTTTATAGGGGTCGGCTGTGCCACGCCACGGCAAGTCGCGCTTAGCCGTAGCGTACCAAGAGAGCAATTTTTTAATTTGCCAATTTGTCGATTTGTCAATTTGTTGATTTGCCAATTCGCAGATGAGCTAATTATACTTGTACGGCTGTGCCACTGGCGGTTACCATTAGCATACCCCCATTAGCCCCTACAGTTTCATAATCGAGGTCGATGCCAACCACTGCATTAGCACCGAGGGCAGCAGCACGCTGTTGTAATTCTTTTAAAGCAGTCTCCTTACCTTCGATAAGTACTTTTTCGTAGGTAGTAGAGCGCCCGCCGAAAAAGTCGGTAAGCCCCGCCATAAAATCCTTAATGGCATTTGCCCCGATGATGGTCTCACCAGTAACGATGCCTAAATATTGCTTGATAGGATGTCCTTCGATTGTAGGTGTTGTTGTTAAAAGCATAATATTAATTTGCCGATTTGTCGATTTGTCAATCTGTTAATTAGCCGATTTGTTAATTTGTTCGTTTTCTGATTTGCTAATTTGCTCGTTGTCTTTAGCAGGGTCTTTAGTGGCGTCTTTGAACTCGCGGATGCCTGTGCCTAAACCACGCATTAATTCAGGGATTTTCTTGCCCCCGAAAAGCAATAATATAAGGGCTACAATAATTACTACTTGCCAAGGCCCTACCATTCCTAAAAAAATATTCATATATTTTATGTTGTTAATTATAGTGCAAAAGTACATTATTTTTTTTAATTACCAAATAGCTGTTAATCATTAAAGCTGATTGATTTAATAATGGCTTCGAGCTCAAATAGTACATCGCGTTTTGATACGCCTGGTGCATACAGAAAGCCCTCGGCTACTAATAGGCGGTTCTTGGCTTTGTCCTCAATAATATAGTTGATATAAGGGCCGCCTAAAGCAAAGCCTTTTACCTCCCACAGGCCTTTACTCTCTAAAGCAAAATGGTTCTTTATCTTTACTTCACTTACACTGGGTGCTAGATAAGTTTCAGTAACCATATACATTCCTTTTTCAGGACCGGGGATATATTTTTCGCCTATTGAGTCGCGCATTTTTACAATCGCTTTAGCACGCCCCTCTTCATCAGTGGGAATGCTCTTAAGCGGCATTTCGTAAAGGATAACACTTGCACGACCCCCTTTGATAGGGCGCTCTATCCAGAAGAAATTGTTTTCGTGTTTTACTATTTTGTAGAAAGAAGGCATCTGTAGTTTTACCCCTAGTGCCTGTGTGTATTCGGTTTCGGTATTGAGCGATTTCTGAAAACGATGACGCGTTTCAGCTAACTCGTTTTCCTTGAAAGCATTGATAAATAGGCGGTGGTACTCCTCTATCTTGCAGGCAATGTCGCGTACTTTCTTAGCCTCGATAACGGCTACTACCTGAGGTTTGGCATACACATTCTCTTTAATAGCGCCTTGTGGCTGATTGCCACGGCTGACTATTAGCACATTGCGGCTGTTGCGCGTGTTGCCCTCGAATACTTGGGGAGGTACTTGGTGAAGGGAGAAGGTGGGTTCTTCATTAGGAAGTCCGTCGATAGGGGCAGCGAAGTAGCGGCGTATAGTGTCGCCAACTGACCCTTCCCACAGGTCGTTATCAATTACCACAGCTAAGCTGTTAATAGGGCCTACCGAGGTAGGCAGATAGGTTTCGCCCCCCTTGCTATTAGAACAAGCGGTAACGAAAACCGAAACTAGCAAACTTACTAATAATAAGCGTTTCATAAAAAAGATACATTAAGATTCTTATGCGTAAAAATACACAGCCAAAATCGTTCCAAATTTTATAAATTGAAGAAGTTTTTTAATTTGTCAAGTTATTAAATTCCTAATTGGCTCATTTTTGAGAGCTCTTCTTCTACTTCTTCTATAGTTGGTAATACTGATTTTAGATTTTCGGGTATTGCTTTAGTAAGTTGATAATCACTTATTCCTATAGGCTGCTCATAGCCAGAGAGTGCGTATTGTGCTACGACTTTATCTCCACCGTTACAAAGTAACAATCCTATTGTTTTATTATCATGTTCTCCTCTTAAGGTATTGTCTACTACATTGATATAGAAGTTTAGTTGCCCCATATATTCGGGTTTGAAAGGTGTTGCCTTTAACTCTATCACTACGTAGGCGTGCAAAGGGATATTGTAGAGAATAAGGTCGGTATAAAAATCAGAGTCGCCAACCTCGAAGTGCTTTTGCTGTGCAACAAAAGCAAAACCATTTCCCATTTCTAAAAGATATTTTGTAATATGTGCTACTAATTGTCGCTCGATATCTTTTTCTGTCATTTGTTCTGTTTGCCCCATTAGGTCGAAAATATAAGGGTCTTTCATCAAGTAATTAGCTAAATCACTCTGTAATTAGCTAAATCACTCTGAGGCTGAGGCAAACGAGCAGAGAAATTACTTACTTTGTTGGCTGTAATCTGACGAGCAAAAAGGTTTGTTTCTATTTGCATTTGCAGGATATTTCTACTCCAGCCATTGGCTACCGCTTGTGTGATATACCAATAACGCTCGCCTAAAGGTAAATTGCTGTTGAGTAAGATGATATGGCTTGCCCAATTGGAACGAGTAATAGCAGATTTTTTGAAGGTTTCTTCGATGTCTGAAATATCTTTATTATAAATAACAGAAAGAGTTTCCGCTACTTCTGCAAAAGGTGCAACAGCTTGTTGCATAATTATATTATTTTGGTTTTCAGACTCTTGTATTAGTGCAACTGCCTGTTGCACTATTTGGTTTAGTGCTTTTGTTTGTGTTAAAACATTTTTAACAGAGGGGGTAGTAAGTATTTCATCTGTCTTGTTCAATTGTTCTAAAACAGCCAAAGGATAACTATTAGCAAACTGACACATATAAAAAATATTTCGACGAGAATACCCTTTTTTATCAGGGTATTGAGAGCGTATTGCCTCTGAAAGTTTATCAATTACTTTACTTCCCCAACCTTTTTTCTTTTGAAGGTAAAGGATATAATGCCCTACTTTCCAATAATGGAAAAGCATATCGGCATTGGCTGAAGTAATTAGCCGAATTTGTGTGTGTTCGAGGTCAGAACCAATAGCTTGTGCTATATGAAAATTTGCCAATTTGCTAATGAGAAAATTAGCAAATTGGCAAATTAGCAAATCGTTTTATTAACTCATTAAATCATATTTTTGGGGTCTAAGATTTGGTCGAGTTCTTCTTTAGATAGCAGTTTGTGCTCAAGGACTAAGTTGTATACTGACTTGCCGCTCTCTAACGCTTCTTTGGCTATCTTGCTGCTGTTCTTATACCCAATATGTGGGTTGAGCGCCGTAACAATACCTATGCTGTGTTTCACCATATTGAGACACACTTCGCGGTTGGCTGTGATGCCCTCTATACACTTAGTGCGCAAGGTGTCGATAGCACGCTCTAAGAATACGATTGACTCGATAATACATTGGCAAAGCACAGGCTCCATTACATTGAGCTGTAACTGTCCGGCTTCGGCTGCAAAGGTAACCGTTAGGTCGTTGCCTATCACCTTGAAGCACACTTGGTTTACTACCTCGGGAATCACTGGATTTACCTTGCCTGGCATAATTGATGACCCTGGCTGCATCTTAGGTAGGTTGATTTCGTTTAACCCTGCACGAGGGCCTGAAGAGAGCAAACGCAAGTCGTTGCATATTTTTGATAGTTTTACCGCCATACGTTTTAGGGCAGAAGAGTAAATGACATACGAACCTGTATCGGGGGTTGCCTCTACAAGGTTGGCTGCTGTAACGAAGGCTTCGCCTGTGAGAGCCGCTAACTTCTGAGCGCATAGCTGAGCATAGCCCTTAGGAGCATTGAGCCCTGTACCAATAGCTGTACCGCCCATATTGATTTCTAAGAAAAGTTTAGCATTGCTTTGTAGGCGTGCGATTTCCTCTTCGAGGTTGGCGGCAAAGGCTTCGAACTCTTGTCCTAAAGTCATAGGTACGGCGTCTTGTAGCTGGGTGCGCCCCATCTTTATTACATCGGCAAACTCTTTTCCTTTTTGACGGAATGCCTCGATGAGCAATGATAGGCGTTCGATGAGTTTTTCGTTCATCTTGATAACTGCCAATTTTACGGTAGTAGGGTAGGCATCGTTAGTAGATTGCGACTGGTTTACGTGGTCGTTAGGCGAGCAGTGTTGGTATTCGCCGCGTCCGTAGCCCATAATCTCTAATGCACGGTTGGCAATAACCTCATTAGCATTCATATTCACTGAGGTACCTGCGCCCCCTTGAATCATATCAACCAAAAACTGGTGGTCGAACTTGCCGCTTATCACTTCTTCGCAGGCTTGGCTGATAGGTTTTAGGAGGTTATCGGGTAGGAGTCCGAGTTCGTGATTGGTTTGCGCTGCCGCTAACTTCACGTAGCCGATGGCTTTTACGAACTCTGGATAGTCGCCCATTTTAGTTCCGGTAATGCGGAAGTTTTCGATAGCACGTTGGGTTTGCACTCCGTAATATGCCTCTGCAGGCACTTGTAAGTCGCCAATAAGGTCGGACTCAGTTCTAAATTTTGTCATAATTCTTACTATTTTTTTAATTTGATTTGTCGGTTTGTAACATCTTCCCCTTTACTAACATCCCCCTTACACATACTCCGCTGCGCCAGCTCGCGGACTTCCTTCAAAGGGGGAGATGTGATGGTCAGCATACACGAAAAACTTTTTAGTAACCTTATTTTAAAGTCTTTCATAAATTAGACCGATAGGGTTAAATGCGAGTTATACTAAAATTTCGGTAAAGGTACGAACTTTTTTTTAAATACAAAAAATAATTTGCTGATTTGGCGATTTGGCGATTTGGCGATTTGCCAATTTCTAAATTTCACGCTTGAGTATTCTGTATAAAGTCTGTCGGGAGATGAAAAATTTGGGGTGAATGAATTCGCGCCATATCACGGTGATGGGGATGTAGCGGGCATCGTGACGATTGAACTCTTCTATCACCGCTCTGTCCCGCAGCGCTAAGTTCTGCTGACGCGAATGGTGACTCTCTATCAACATCCTCTCGACTTGATAGCTCTTGCTTGTTTTCTTTGTTGATTTCATTGTTGTTTATCTTATTTAGTTGTTAATTATCAATTGTTTTGTATTTTTGTCGCAACTTTTTGTCCCCTCTTTTTTACGAGGCAAAAGTATAGAGATATTCTCTATTATGCAAATTTTTATAAAAGAAATTCTCTAAAATGTCCGCTATTGGCATTTAAGTGTTTGTATATGAATGTAAAAGAAAGAATAAAACAATTTATAGAAGCCCAAAACCTTACTGTTTCGGCTTTTGAGAAGGAAATAAACGCCTCGAATGGCTACATCAATAGTATCTCGAAGAATATTGGTATTGACAAACTCAATACAATTTTAGAGAAATACCCTAAACTGAATGTGGAGTGGCTCATCACCGGAAAAGGCGAAATGCTAAAGTCGGGGGGTGCTTTGCCGTTGTTGCCCCCAGTGGAGATTATTAAACCTATAAAGGTGGAGGGACGCAGTTTGGTGCCTAAGGTGATAGTGGTAGATGACCGCGATAATGACCGCATTCCGTTAGTGCCCGTGCGTGCGCAAGCGGGGTACCTGAATGGGTATGACGATGAGCGCTTCATAGAGCAGTTGCCTACCTATAGTCTGCCTACTATGCAAAACGGTACTTACCGTATGTTTCAGGTGAGCGGTCTGTCGATGTATCCTACTTTGCAAGACAGTAGTTATGTGGTGGGGAAGTTCGTTGAAGACTGGGATACACTCTCTAACAACCGCGTGTGTGTGGTGGTGACGGCTAATGATGGGGTGATAGTGAAGCGTGTGGTGAATAGCATCAGTAAGTATGGTACGCTGTATTGCAAGTCGGACAACCGCGACTATCCGCACCTATCTATACATATAGAAGATGTGAAGGAGATATGGGAGTGTAAGATGCATCTTTCGTTTGAGTTCCTCGACCCTGTGACAAATTACCAAAAAATAGCTGAGCTGGAAGCTGATGTAGCGCACCTAAAAGAAGAGCTTGCAGAAATTAGGAAATTAGGAAATTGAAAAAGGTTGCTTGCAGACGCAAGCAACCTTAATTTTTGATGTTAAAATTTTGCTAAAGCCATTAGCGTATCCTACCTTTGCAGCACCTTTGAAAGCCAAAGGTGCCAATGCAAGACGGGCAGGTGTTTTGCGATATAAAATGAGAAAAATGAAGGTAAACCTCAACTTTAGCTTCAAGCTCATTAAGATTTTGATAAGAATTTCTAAAAAGAAATTCCTCATTAAAATTACTTATTAATGGGCAGGCAGTGGGAGCGGCAACTCCTGCTGCCTTTCTCTTTTTATATCGATGCAAAGGTACTACTATTTTTTGAATTGGCAAAATTTAATTTGGAGTGCGAGCCGCACGGGCAGAAATGTGGGACAAGTGGGAGGGCTGGGAGGGCTGGGAGACGAGTGGGACAGGTGGGAGTGCGAGCCGCACGGGCGATTATGGGACCTGTCTCTTATACACATCTGACGCTGCCGACGACTCCTTACGTG
>OJLB01000052.1_pt1 | contig 90032 bp, 63 predicted proteins | sample 1596861 | NCBI WGS metagenome assembly OJLB01 (sample SAMEA3904681, study PRJEB24821) | metagenome | biome: Builtin; feature: hospital; material: surface | place: USA | collected 2013-06-06
GAGATCATGCCTAGTCTCGTGGGCTCGGAGATGTGTATAAGAGACAGGTATATTTGTTTGCCTGTCTAGAACGCTTGCCTCCATGCGTGCCACTACTGAAGACGTGTTGAGAAGTCATCCCACCATCGTCGGCGCACGCATCGGCTGCTGCGTGCTTATCGAATATAAATGAAGGGGAGGGTGTAGTTGTTGTTTCACGTATGAGAGCATCCTATTCTTTGATTCTAATACGAAACGCCCATTTTGAGTAGGCAAGCGCTCGCTGCACACAAAATAGTAGTAGTCAGAAATGAGCCCATGAAAACACAACGATGGATGCTGTATTGCCCATTTTTGCTACTACCGGCTTGTAATGCTGCAGAGGGGCCTACAGCTATGTAGCCATACAAATACGAGAGATAAGCCCATCTCCGCGTTCTTCTCCCTTGCTTCATACCATAAGGAAGAGAGATAGTGACAGCAGAAGAAAAAGCCATTTTAGACGTGGAAGGCACGCGACTTTCTGCGACCACGGGCCTTCTGGAACTTGGGACCCTTGGAGCGCACGAATGGCTTCTTGTGCTTGTGTGGACCGAAACCAAAGTGCCTGACCGCCTCACGAGCATTCTTAGGACCACGCAGGAGAATCGTGTTGCTACCCGTTGGAGCGCGCATCGCAAGCTGGTCAAGCGTGAGGCACTCGCCGCCAGCGGCCTCAATGCGCGCACGAGCAGTGTTAGTGAAGCGAAGGGCAGCCACACTCAGTTTCGGCACTTCCAACACACGGTTGTCGTCCGTAATCGTGCCGACGACCACCACAGTCTTTGGCGACTCCGAGGCATCCTTGGCAATACCTCCCTGGTTACGCGAGAGGTACATGACGCGCGACACTGACACGGGGGGACGGTTGATCTTAGACATAAACAGGCGACGCAGCACCACCTTGTTGAAGCGCGAGTCCGTACGGCGCGCGAGGAATCGATACAGTTTCACCAGCAAAAGCAGGTATGGGTCCTCGCTCTTGGGCGCAGAACGGCGGCCCGTCTTGACATGGTGCTTCTTGATGTCAACACCCTGGCTGTGTTAGCGGCTTCTGCTCTTTCTTGTACCATGCGCACACGTCGCGACAACTGTCGTTACGTACCATCTTGACTACTAGCTCGTAGGATGGATAGAAGAAAGTTGCCGCCCCCGACAGGTCTTACTCTCTCAACGAGCGCCGGAATCTCTCCCACAGGGGCCCTTGTCGATAACACAGTTGCAGGTGCCTCATAGGCCCTATTTTACTTCAAAACTATATCTCGTCACGTGAATCATGAGTCGCACCCAGAGCTCCGTACCCTCTACCTTCGACACTCGGCGCGGGTGTCTCTGCGGTGGATCTCTGACACGTTCGACGCCTCGACCCGCGTGGCCAATTATACCTCCACAAATCCACACACGACCTGCCATGTGGTGTACACGTGTACGCTTGGCAGGGGGGTTCATGGCGCTGAGAGCGAGAGTGCAGGTGCAGGTGCAGCCGTGTTTGTGTAGTTGGACCGGTCCAACCACAGCCTTGCGCCAAAAAAGCCTTGTAGTATACAACATTCATAACGTCAGCTTTCTGTGAGCATGGTACGTACGATGATGCTTTCGCATGCGCTTGGTAATACGTGCCCGCCATTCTAACATGTCAGGCTGACGTGGATCCGATGTCGAGTCCTGTGGCATCCAATCGGGAAGAGCTCGCCGAAGGTATGTGTCGCCATCGCTGCCGCTTTTGCGACTTTGATCCTACCGCCCCCTCCCCTCGTTTCCCTTTGCGTCAAGCATCGTTACTTACACAAATGCACGTGCGCACGCGATTACCAACACCCTGTCTTTTCTTGTCTCTTAGTGGAACCGATGGATGCACCGGCTGAACGTGAATGGCAAAATGCCGAGAACGATGACTTTGATCGTCGCGAAGCCCGTGAAAACGAACATGACAGTGAACGTCAACGCTCACCGCCTGCCCCACCGCGTTCATCTTCTCGCGAAACGTATGAGCGCCGTCGTTCACGCGACTATGACCACCGGTCGTCCCCACCCCCTAGGGATGCATATGACCGGGGCTCATCTCCACCCCCGCCTTCACGTCGATATGAAGATTACGATCGCGAGCGCGATCGTGGACGACGAGGCTATGGTCATGGACATGCATATGGACGCGATGACCGATATGCCGGACCTCCGCCTTCGTCGTTCGCACGAAGTCGTGAGCCACCGGTGCGACCGTCGCCGCCACCATCCAACATCGTGGGTGCCTTTGGTCTGAGTATTCGCACCACAGAGCGCGACTTGGAGGATGAGTTTGCCCGCGCAGGAGAGGTGGAAAAAGTTGTCATTGTTTACGACGCACGCACTGGTCGATCGCGTGGCTTTGGCTTTATCACGATGAAAGATATCGAAACAGCCACACGCGCGATTGAGCAACTCAACAACGTCGAGCTTCACGGCCGCCGCATCCGCGTGGACTATTCCAGCACCACACGTGCTCATGATCCAACGCCTGGCGAGTACAGGGGAAACCCTCGGCCTGTGGGTGGCGACCGCTTCTCCCGCCCACAAGGTAGCTCGTACCGTGGGAGTGCATTTGGCCGAGAGCGCGGATGGGGCGAGCGTGGGCGTGGACGTGATCGCGATCGTGAATTTAGTCGATACCACGACTCATACTATGACAGGCCTCCTCGCGATCGTGGTGGAAGTCGCTACGATGATTATCCGCGACCAAGCGGTGGCTGGTCACGCCGTGATGACCGTGGTGGACCACCACCCCCACGGTACCGTCCTGGATCAGGCCCTGATTCAGATAATTGGCGTCGCCGTGCGAGTCCGCCCCCGCGCATGCGCTCACGTAGCCCGCCGCCACGTTACCGTGACTACGATGACGGAGCATACGACGATCGCAGGCGGCCATCGGCGCCTCCCTCGGACTATGGTCGTGAGCGTGAGCGTTCCGAGTACTCTGAACGTTCAGATCGTCCTGCCGACTATGAAGACTCATTTAGCCGATATGAGGATGAGCCGCCTAAGCGATACGACTAAAGAGAACAAGCCACAAAATAAATGCAACGCCATGGCTACATTGTAGCAAACCCCCCTGTAGGCAAGCGGACGTTGTATGGCAATTTGAATCGCGCGACTGAATGTTACATGTGCAAAATTTCTACTGCGCACGTATAACGTGCGAAGTCACCAGCACGTTTTTTGGTGTTTTCTTCGCTCGATGGTATCAAGTCCAAAGAAACACATAAGGATGTCTTGAGAGGTTGAATCCAAGACCAACTATGATGATAGAGATGGTTCGGTATGCTAAGCATTCGGTTCAATGTTTTTTTTCTTCGTACAGTTTCATTTATGTCAATGTACATGCCGCTCGGCTCAAGATACAAGACAGACCATGTATACATCCAGGCGAATGAGTGTTAGACTGGATGCAAATTCAGAGCGAGAGGTGCATAAAAGAAACAAGAGAAGGCGAAACAGATTAGAAATTTACGATCCCATGGACTCTCATTCCATATGCTTAGTTGCTGGCAACATGTAATCATATATATAATGAAAACGGCATGGGTTGCATGAATGACGTGGCCCGTTGGATGTTGTGGTCTGGGCGCTGCATTGTTGTTGCTCCTCCACATGGTCGATCGGCGCTGCCGAGCTAGACAAATTCTTGCGTGCCTGATGAAGTGCGTGTTCGTTATGGTTGGGTCGCTAACCTGCTCCCACGACAGATGAACTCGGACTATGTGCCGCCGTGATTGTTCATTCTATTGGCGCGCAGTGAGACTTGGACGGGACAGACACCTCGTCCAGGTATGAGGCTGTCGCCAATGAACGCTAGACTTTCTTTGTATGCTCTTGCACTAAGAGTTGAATATCCATACCTATGTATGCACGCTACATAGCCTTAAAGGCGCGAGATGATGCGCTCCGTGAATGCCCTCGTTCCAAGGTCACCACCTAGATCTCCCGTACGCTCGCCTGCAGCGATGGTGTCAAAGATGGCCTTCTCAATCTTGTCGGCATGTTCAAAGAGGTTCATATGACGCAGCATCATGATAGACGAAAAGAGCAGGGCCGTTGGGTTAGCCTTGTCCTTGCCAGCAATGTCAGGAGCTGAGCCGTGCACAGCTTCAAAGATCGAGGCATCACGACCAATGTTACCGGAGGGAGTGAGACCAAGACCACCAATCAGACCAGCACACATGTCAGATAGGATATCACCGTACAGGTTGGGCATCACCATGACACGGTCAGAGTACGGCGTTGGGTCGCGCACGATGCTCAAGCACGCACGGTCCAGCAGGTCTTCATCGTACTCAACATCCGGGTACTCCTTCGCAACGTTGCGGCAAGCATTCAGGAACATGCCGTCAGACATCTTCATGATCGGAGCCTTGTGCACAGCTGTCACGCGCGAACGACCGTTCTGCTTCGCGTGGTGGAATGCGTACCGAGCAACGCGCTCCGAGGCACCGTACGTAATCAGCTTGATACTCTGGACGACACCATCAACGACCTCGTGTTCAATACCAGAGTACTCGCCCTCTGTGTTTTCGCGGATCAACACCGTGTTCACATCATCGTACGGCGTCTTGAAACCCTTGAGCGACACACAAGGACGCACATTTGCGAACAAGTTAAAGGTACGGCGCAGCGTCAGGTTCAGCGAGACATGACCCTTGCCAACCGGCGTGGCAAGAGGTCCTTTGAGAGCGACAGTGTTGCGACGAACTGACTTGACAGTCTCTTCGGGGATCACCTGCTTTCCCTGACTGTTGATCGAGGGCGTCACATCTGCCTCTTCCCACTTGATAGGAACGTTTGCCGCACGGTAGATCTCCTGGACTGCCCCTGACACTTCGGGGCCAATACCATCGCCAGAAAACAGTGTGACAGTGTACTTTCCATCTGCATCCTTCTCCTTGTTGTAGGCAGACGTCGGTGCATCTGCTTCAGCGGCGAAGCCACGGCATAGCACGCTAGAGCGAGCGACACGAGCCAAGGGACGCGAAGCAGCTGGGCGCACAGCACGCGTTGCGGCAGCGGCGAAAAACATGGTTGTAGCAGCGAGCCAAGTTGCGTGCATGCACTTTTCGTTAGGCCCAAGCCACTTGTACTTTGCTTGGCTGGCGCCCACTCGCTGGGCTTCGGGAGTTGTTCTCGGCCGAATGTCGTTGGCGCGCTGCAGGGCGCTGTACCCAATGGGTTTAGTCACGCGCCAGGCCATGTGCGTACGCCTGTGTCGGTCGCCCCGACCGAGACTGGGCGGCAAGGAACCACTAGATGAGTACGGTTCGCTTGCTTTTTTCCCACCAACCTCGGGTTTTGTTCACAACAACAAACATGAGTGTGCTCTCTGTCGTTCTCCCTCGCACAGCTCGTCCCAGCACATCGAAGCAGGTACGTCGGGCAGTGACATGAGCATGGTGCTGCGTACATGCACAGGCATGCATGTGTTTGTAGATGTGAGAGAACAAGTGCTGACACACGCGTATGCAGCTCCTGAGGTCGGTGTCGACGCTCACGGCTCAGACTCCACGTCTGACAAGCGGCCCGAAGAAGTATGGTGGTGTTTACACGGCTACGCTGATTCCCGGTGATGGTGTCGGAAAAGAGATCACCGACTCAGTGAAGGAGATTTTCGACAAGCTGAACGTGCCTGTGGAATGGGAGCAGTACGACCTGTCTGGTGAGATGCAGGGTAATGATTCGCTCTTCCAGCAGGCCATGGACAGCCTGCGGCGCAACAAGGTGGGTCTGAAGGGCACACTCTTGACGCCTACAGGCGCTGGCTCGCACAACAGCTGGAACGTCGCAATGCGTCAGCAGCTGGACATTTACGCATCGATGGTGTTCTGCAAGTCCCTAGAAGGCTTCCCAACGCGCCACAAAAACGTTGACTTTACGATCATCCGTGAGAACACCGAGGGTGAGTACAGTGGCCTGGAACACAGTCCGTCACCAGGTATTGTGGAATCCCTCAAGGTGTCGACGCGCTTTAAGGCTGAGCGTATTGTGCGCTTCGCTTTCGACTTTGCATTGAAGAACGACCGCAAGCAGGTGACCTGTGTGCACAAGGCGAACATCATGAAGCTCGGTGATGGTCTGTTCCTCAACACGTTCCGTCGCGTCGCGGAAGAGTACAAGAGTGCCGGCATCAAGGCGAATGACATGATCGTCGACAACACATCGATGCAGCTTGTTGGCCGCCCAGACCAGTTCGATGTCATGGTCATGCCCAACCTGTACGGTAACATTGTATCGAACATTGGCGCTGCCCTTGTTGGTGGTCCGGGCATTGTGCCTGGCGCCAACATTGGCCGTGAGTTTGCCCTGTACGAGCCTGGATGCCGTCACGCTGCCAAGGACATCATGGGCACGAACAAGGCGAACCCGACGGCTATGATTCTCAGTGCTACGATGATGCTCCGTCACTTTGGTCTTGACTACCAGGCCAACCAGATCGCCTCAAGCGTGTACCGTGTTATTGCCGAGCGCAAGGTCCGTACTGCTGACATGGGCGGCAACTCGACGACGCAGCAATTCACACAGGCCGTTCTCGACAACCTCTAAGCCTGTGTTTGCGAATGATCGAATGCCGCGCGTGTGTGTGTGCGTGTGTATATGTACGTGATGGTGTCGTGGCTTAGTCCCATCATAGCATCTTTCTCGGTTTTCGGATATGTGAGTGAGTGTATGTGTGGTGTGGATGAAGTTCATACAGATGTTTGGTGATGTTTGTCAACGTCGACATCATCACTGCCTCGTCGTCACATGGAATGCATGCTTCTCTCGCATGCGTGCGTCTTTAGAACCAGAATGACACGGAAAAACTCTATCCTGTTCGTTTCTGTCGTAGTGCCACTCACTATACGTACCTTGCTTGTGCTTTGAAGTGCGTGCCACCATAAGGGTGGCATAAACAACATATCTCCTGGATGCAGTTCAGCATGCTGTGCATGTGGCACGACATTTTGTACAAAGCCAGCCGGAAGCGGTGTCGAGCTGAATACGTCAACCTGTGAGGTGTTATTCATCAGCTGTGTGAACATGTCCATGTCGTCGGAGTCTGTGGATTCTCCGTCCTCCGACGTTGTCGCAGTTGTTTGTGTCCTCTCTTTGTTGACGAGCACATGCTTCTTCCCGTCACTAGCCGCCGCATACACCTGCATCTCGTCTGTCATGTTCGGCGGCGCTACCCACACATGCTTGTGACCCACGACTTGCACGTAGCAATTGTAGTAAGGGTCTGTATGCGCCGGTGATACCGTCGATTCTGGGCCAAGCCACACACTGATAATCGGGTCCATATCGTCACTGGCTCTTTCAGGCATGTATAGTGGTACTGGCGGGCAGGTATACACGTAGTCGGGCACCAAGATATCGTGTAAAAGCCATGGGAATTGCGTGTGAAGACTATGCTGCGCAAGGTATAGTCGCTCGTTTGGTGAGTGATCGCCGCAGTCGTCCATCCACCCAATTCGCCGAAGAAATTCGCGCCATGGCACGATTAGTTGGCCCCAGTCACTATCCGTATACTTGTCGCCTCGTTCAACTGGTACAACACGCCCCGGTCCAGCTCGTCGGCATAAGTCCTCTCCATCACGCCAGCGCGTTATAGCTGGCCAGTCCTTTGCAAATCCACGCACAATGAACGGATGGCCATAGGGGTAGGATGTCGATTTGCCACTAGGACAAAACGAAAGGAACTCTGAGCGGGATGGAAGCCGTTCGCATTCGTGGATACACTGTTTGGCTGCTGCGTCGAACATTGGCTTGCGCACACTGTCAACGACTGTGTTGCATTTGCGACTCTTCCCGTGTCGCTGGTTGTCTGGAATTAGTAGGTGCTGTTGGAGCTCTGCGATTAGACTATGGACCCATCCTTCACGTTCATGCCCAGGTGTGCCTGACATGATGAGGGCCAAGTCTAAATCTCGAACGCGAGCCTCAAGAAAACGCCGTGTGCATGCAGAATCGCACCGTATCAAAAGAACTGTGGCTGCACTGCTAATCAGAATCGCATCTGTGTGTAGAGCACGCCACGCCACCGGTACATCCGTATACCGATAGATGAGAAATCGTTCTTCACATTGCGGGCGAATCACACTTGAGCACACTTCAACCACATACATCAAGCTAGTTCGTGCTTCCGATCTCTCTATGCTGTCTCCCTTGCTCGCGCGTTGTATAACGCTGGCGCATGTCTGTAATGAGGAGACTAGGGGATGCCATTCTTCTTGGTTTAATACACATTCAACGACGTCATCAACGAAATGATGTTGCATGTCATCAGTGCACGCGGCGGACAGAGCGCGTGCTGAGAGTGACGCACAAAACAAAAAATGTCCAAATTTACGCATAGTTCATTCTACTGCAGCACCCTCTCCACGCCGGCGCACGGCACCTGCACACACATGCTACACAAACCGAAACAAACGATATAGTTAGAAGTACAGCAAAGGGATCCTACATGTCAAGTGCAACAAAGACGCACACATGACCGACCTACATAAACATCACCGACAATAACTGCCCCAACATCAACGATATCAAAACATGGTATGTGACACTTAAATCTCTTGCGAGCCCATGGCTTTCTTTGACTTGCCGCTCTTTGCAGGAAGGAGTTCGCTCTGGATGAATGGCAAAACACCACCCTGGCTGATCGTTACACCGCCAAGGAGCTTGTTCAGTTCCTCATCGTTACGAATTGCGAGCTGCAAGTGACGAGGAATGATACGCGACTTCTTGTTGTCACGAGCAGCGTTACCAGCCAACTCGAGAATTTCAGCAGTTAGATACTCGAGCACGGCAGCCAGGTACACTGGCGCACCAGCACCGATACGTTGCGCGTAGTTGCCCTTACGAAGGAGACGGTGAATACGACCCACTGGGAACTGAAGACCGGCCTTGGCCGAGCGCGATTGAGTCTTGACCGACGAGGCGTCACCGGCCTTACCACCAGACTTGCCACCAGACATGTGTATATATGATGTGGTTGAAGGAAAGAATCAAACGAGGCGTCCTTAAGAATAGTAAGCCGAGAGTGTTGCCAGTGATTGCAGGTCCCTTTTTATTCGCAAGCAGAGCGAGGCTGTCGTCCGTACGCGCCCGTGTTAGCTGCATGATCCTGCTGGCCTCACGCGTTTGTCAGATGAGCCTTAGTATGCAATTGCGTGGACATAAATTGCATCATCAAGTGCCGCACAGATTTCGTCCACCAGAATTGTGCGGACACTGTATTTCAATTGGCCCATTTCGTTTTTGTCCACCTAGCTGACTTGTTCAGACATAAGCAGCCCGAATAATATTCCATGTCTCGTGGTCATTAAGTCGCTTTTAGTGGACATAAATTGATCTCACAGAAAATGCACGCGCACATGCCGGCCGTGCAGCTGATCGCACAGCACGGGGGTGGCGACTCGCGTAACTCGCGCGACGCGGCCCTGCATCCGTGGAAACGTATATAGACCATATTGCAACAGCCCTGTGGCTAGACTTGTCTCGTTCGTCACACCCTATTTCGTATATCCAGCGCCATGCCACCTAAGCCTGCTGAGAAGAAGCCACCATCAACGGCCGGCAAGGCACCTGCCTCAGCTGGTAAGGCACCGACGGAAGGAGCTAAGAAGACGTCAAAGGCCCCTACAAAGTCGTCTGAGAAGAAGAAATCTAGCAGCAAGGTTCGAAAGGAGACTTACTCGACCTACATCTACCGTGTCTTGAAGCAGGTCCACCCTGACACGGGTATCTCGAACAAGGCCATGGCCATTCTTAACTCGTTCGTGCAAGATATCTTTGAGCGTATTGCCTCAGAGGCGTCGAAGCTCGCTAGTTACAACAAGAAGAGCACAATTTCTTCGCGTGAGATCCAGACAGCTGTGCGCCTGATTCTTCCCGGCGAACTATCGAAACACGCCATTGCTGAGGCCACGCGCTCTGTCACCAAGTTCTCGTCGACATAAGCGTGTCTTGTTTCGGGCACGGCAGTGTTTGGGGAAGAACGAGTTCGTATAGATTGTTATTTTGTTTCTCTTGTATTTTACTAGTTGGAATCGAACCAAGTCTATGAGCTTACTGACCGAAGGTCCGTGTCGGAAACTGCTCTAGTCGACTAGGCATGATCATGCATATGACTGGCTAGGCGTGTATATCTGTATTGTTGTGGCGTTTATTGGCCTTGAAGCAGGCCCTGTAGCGCTGCGTGCATCTGCTCCATGTCCTCTTGACGTATGTCACTTGTAGAAATGGGCTCGTTCTCGATGTGTGGAAGTGCCGTCGTGGAGCTTGTTTGGCCGAGCTTCCCGTCTGTGAGCTCATATAGCACATGATCAACTTCCGCTTGTGCCTCTTCTTCCATCTCTTCTGGCTCTTCTCCCAGTACACTCGACTCTAGGGTATCCTGCATCATTTCCTCGAGAATACCGGCCTTTTGAAAATGTCAGGCATGCCTCCCTTTGTGCAGACATCTTTGTCGCTAGAAACGTACCTTCATAAGTTCGCTACTCATCTCTCGCATAGACTGCGTCATTTGGGGTATCCTTATGAGTGAGTTTGATAACTTCATGATTTCTGTAGACTTTTGAAGATGTCCCGTAACTTTGAACATAGCTGCATGTGAAATTCGTCAATGTCAGCACCGATGTTATGTGCATTTATTTGCGCGCCCATGCACCTGGATACGTACATAGTTGTTGTTGTAATTGCAGTGATATACTGTTCAGTTGCGACTTACTGGTGACGAGTCGTGTCCTGTGTTTGGTTGAGCGCACAACTTCTTTGGCAAGAACCGTGGCATTACGCACGTCCCCTTTTCGTGCAAGTCGCTTCACGTCGGCCTTGACCTTCATCACGGCCTGATCGATTTGCCGAATTTCTCGATCCAGGGATCGCTGCTCTTGTCGGAGCCGACGTTGTACTTCTCTCACGCGCTCCTCTTTGCCTGGCCCATAGAAAAAGCGGGATATAGATTGCATCATTCCGCTGGGCTTTTTACGAGAGTGGCGTGTGTGTTTATGTGTGCGTTGCTCTGCTTCTACTAGCAAAAAGTCTACGTCCGTGTTAGCGATCAGGTGTCTCTACAAGTACATGCACGATGAATGTCTTGTTGCAGTCACTCCTCGTGCGCGTTAGTCAGCAGTGCGCCGTGCCAAGATTGAATCGCCTGTCGAAAATTGGCTCATGTGGGTGGGCGAGACATCTATTCATATTTCATTGTTTGCCTTCATTCTCGTTTACGCTTAGCCGTGCGGCACATGTTCTTTGGTTCGATACGTAGCTTGATTGTTTTGTTCATTTCATATATACGCGCACTATATTGTACCAGCGCATGTTCGCATCATGACGCAAATAATTGAAACAAAAAAAAAAAAAAACGACATTTATCTTGTTGCATAACGAATTGCCTGTCGCACGTCAACCTCAGGCGACATTCACTGTGCGCATGTCCACGTGGCATACCGACTAACGAAAATACGGCACATTTTCTTATACACATGTATATCAAGCAGTACTCCATGAATGCAGCCAGTCAATCGGCTCGCTACAGACGAGCAGATTCAATGCACCCCATCCAAGCGCGATGGCATACCAACAGACGTTGAGGAGGAGGTACGCGTGTACGCATGCAGGCAAATTCAGCAAGCAGGGATCCTATTGCGACTTCCTCAAGCTGCTATGGCCACCGCACAAGTAATACTGCACCGGTTTTGGTTTGTGTCGTCTATGAAGCAATTTGATGTACGTCATGTCGCAATGGGCGCACTCTTGCTCGCGACCAAGCAAGTTGAAGTGCCAGTGCGCCTGCGCGAACTGCTTCTAGTATTCGACTTTCTGTATCAGCGCGGGCTTCATTATGCCAAAAGTTCGCCTGGTGTAAGGACGAAGGAGTCGCATGCCGGGGTACACGCTGTAGAGGCGAATCAAGAAAAGAAAGCTGCGCCAATATTTAAATACCAGGCGTGTGACAGCCATTCAACGATGATGTATGACGCTAAAGACGCCGTCATGGTGGCTGAGATGCAAATCCTCAAGCGACTCGGATTTCATGTGCAAGTCGAACTGCCATATGCACTCATGATCAACTACATGCAGGTAATGGGTATCCTTGAAGTTCAACTGACAAGCACACGCGACCCAGATACCAAGCTCCATGCGCCACAAATAGCTTGGAACTATCTAACGGATGCGCTCCAGACACCAGTGTACTGCTTATTTCCAACACATGTAATCGCATGTGCCTCGATTTATCTTATGACGCTGCACCCGAACACACTCCATGAACCACTCCCACTGCCGCTTCAACCGCGACCTTGGTGGGAAGTACTAGACTGCACACGCAACGAACTTCGTACGGTAGCTGCCTATATCCTCCGACTGTACGACACATCCACAGGCGGCACATCGCGAGCTGGGCATGGATTCGCTGTGCGTGTGCGTGAGGACGAAGGCGGCCTGTTGGACATTGCTAGTCGCACGGGAATCCGCGCATGGCTCGAGCATACAGAAAAGAATGCATAACCACAAACTATGCAGATCTAAGGACGGACGCAATACGCTGCTCCTCACGCAGCCTGTGCAACGTATTCACGGGAAAAGCTGCGCGGCATATCAAACAGGTATCACGCGGGGCACAGAAAACTACGTTTGAAATGCAATGGTACAGTTGGAGCGGCGCTGGTTAGCACGAACAAAAAAGGCAGGTAAAGAGCATGGGGAACACGTACTGCTGAGACAAACAGAGCACACATATCCGATGTCAACGTTATGCCGGTGACAGAAACAGGCGGCACGGAAATCGACATCATCGAGTGTGGGAAACATGAGCGAGCCTTCAATAGAGCGAGAAGGCAAGAACGTCGTCATTAACACCTGCAACAACCCCTGCAGGTTCGGTACATGGAAGTAGCGACCGCCTGTCAAGTGGCACGCTTGGCGCAGAAATACAGTTTCGTCCCCCAACAGCTTACATACATCGACTTGAATGCCTTGTTTCTGAGCGCTAAAGATGCAGTTCATCATAGGCACGTACTGCGCACTTACATCTGGCGTAGCACTCAAAACTAGGATTCTCTGGAGAAATGATGTGTTTATCCCGCGTCTTGTGCGAGCGCCTAGAGCGCCCGAATGCGGGTCTGTTGTGGTCGATTCGCTCAGCACAGTTGAGAGTCGGTGCATGTGACACAGCGCAAGCGCTAGTGCACGCACCATGCCAACAGGTCCTCGTGCGCCATCGCGGGCATCATCAAAGAGGGCACGCATACCATGGAACACGGCGTCATCCATTTGCTTGAAAGGTAAGCAAGCACTTACATGGGTATCTTGTGATGTGCGCCGCGAATGCGTGTCAGGGTGGACGTGAGGACTGGACGAATACAGGAGGCGTGCTGTGCCCGTTGCTGCTCCATAAACTACAAGGCCATTGCCATGTTGCATGGCAGTATAAGCATTAAGAAAGACCAATACAGATAAAATAGTATCTTTTAGAGTAGAGAATGCCACATCTGCCTGCTGTGAAGGTGTGCTAGAGGGTTCATTTTCCTTAGCCGTCTCTGAGACGTGTTGCCAGGCATATGCATTTAAATCCAGGATCACGACGAGAAAGTCGGGCGTCGCTCGGTCGACGGGTCCTTGCTCGTGTGTGGACATCGGCACGCCCCCCCCGGCTATGTGATCGAAAGATGGACCATCACCCCTAGTGCTTCTACTCATCAACACAGCTGGGCAGGCCGAACAAATACGCGCTTTCGGTCTAGGATCAATAGGAAATGGAGATTGCCAATTGGCAACTGCAATTTGCTGAAGGGACTCATTTCGACCCGGCCTGAGTTGATTAGACTACGAGTGTGTCCCTGAATGGCACGTGGCCTCACTCATTTGAAATGAAAAATCCGCATGGATGCTGTCATGTGACAGCGGGGGGTTTGCTTCATCGCCACAATGGCGGACCCCGTGAGTGCGTGGCACAATCGTATCTACTCGCGTGGCTTCTGTTTGCAGGTGGAGAGTGCGTAGTTGGTCCTATTTTAAGAAACAGACGGATCTTGGAAGATATCGTGGCACTCGTCCCAATTGGCCACAGGCTAACGTTACTATTTTTTCGTCTACAGCATTTTTACACGCGCTGCAGCAGACCCCCGGCTATCTGTAATGCGGTGAATTAAAATCCATTCGTGTGAAGGATGCAGGGGAATGTGCCAAAATTGCGCTAATTCGTGAATTTCTTATCGCTGACTCATTCATATGCAGGAAATGGCGACCATGCGGAAAAACCTATGTGAAAAACGTTGGGGAAATACCTAGCCAGGGCGCTACTCAGCCCAAGAAGTCGGTGGAGCCCAGCGAGTGCGATTCAGAGTAATAACCAATAGTCCGCTGGCAAACGAAACACTTTTCCTTAGGAAGGATTTTGCGAAGTACATCTCGTAGAAACGCGTTTACAGTGATCTAAACAGGTCGGTCGATAGTGACTTCTTCCGTGTGCGTGTGTGTAAAGTCTTCTTCAGATTCACACATGCACCTCAACGTCACCGAGCCTAGGCTTTTAACGATACATTGAATTCGATCTTAGGTTCCGTCTGGGGTTGTGTGAATCAGGTCAGGCGCCCTTGATCAGTGAAGATCCATCATCTATTTTCCAGGTCCCTGTCGCTGCGTCGTCCTCGCGCCTATTGTTTGTGTTTGTGAAGGTTGCAGGGCACACGCGTGGGCCTGACCTATATCCAAGCAGACGAGTAGAGCGACAAAGTGAATCTGTTCTACGCTTTCGTTTATGGAACTCGGGAAACCAGCAGCCCCCATCGGCCAGTCGAGCGACTCTGCGCGCCCCTGTTGCTCTAGTCGCTTCCATACTGCAGATGATGTGCACGCGTGCATGACAGATTCTAACAAAACATCTGCTCATACTCTGCACTTTGATTCGGCAGACATCCGCCTATCTCTTCAGCGAAGCAGCAGTACGCCTACGTCCAGTGGTCCTGCTCTCCGCTCGACATACCGATCCAGACTCTCCCTTTGCAATCAAATGCACCACCAGTATATCCAGACGGACCAAGCGTCTCCTTCGGATTTACGGCATAGTCCTAGGGCGCACTCATTTCAGCTCGAATCCAATTCTTCGCTGTCTCACGGACGGAACCGACGCGTCTACGGCGCACCGCAGACGCTGTCTTCTTCGCGGCCGATCAAGCGTCCATCTCATCTGCAGCGAGAAAAACTTGTCCGTGCCGCGGACGATTGGGCCTTTTGTCCGTCAGACAGCTTTCCAAGTCTCCCAGCCTCCCCAAGCCGGGTGCGTGCAGAGCACCATGCCAAAGATGTGAGCCATCGGCCTGAAATCTTACCCCATGGACCTTTCAAAGGCTCGTTTTCAGGCACACATGTGTCAAACCATATGGCACCACAGTCGCCCTCGTTCTTGATCCAGCGCTTCAATTTCAAGCTTGATTCGACTCCTCCCATGCAACCTAGTATTTTCTCATTTCAGGGTGACACTACACAACCACACATCACTAGCTCTCTTGCTTCTGTTGATTCTGATTGTCCCAGGCAAGTCCAAGCACTGTCGCCGAGTAGGATACCACCAACAATGCGTCCCTTGTCACCTTTCACCATGGACCAGCCGTGTCATCCCGGCCGCATGTCACACCACAGTGATGGGCCTCTGTTGCCCGTTCAAAATACGGACTGTGACGCATGTGTGCAGTACTATCAGCCTCAAAATAATAGCCCATGTGCACTAGAGCATGGCGCGCCTATCGCTCCGTTCCGTGTGGGTGATCGAATAGGGCCTGGACTTGTCCATGACAATGAGATTGTCCGCAAGGCACAGGCGAATGCTGGTGTTGATGGCAGGGAGCTCTCTGAATTCACAAAACCACTGGAAATCGTCAAGCTATTAGGACACGGGAGCTATGCTGTTGTGTATCTCGTTCGTGAAGTGATTTCAAGTTACGACACTTCAACTTTGTTCCCTTTGCCTTGTGTACCGTCAGTCACTTCGTCTGGGTCGTCGCCCTCACTTCCAACTAACGTAGACAAAGCAACGACAACAGCAGCAAATGCTCACCAAGCACAACATGTCGATACTGCTGCACTAGATTCGTGTATTGATGACTATGCATCTGTCCACTCATATGTTGCGCCTCCATCCAATCAGGCTAACGATTCACCGAAGGAGTATGCGCTGAAGTGCCTATCGAAAAGGAATCTGACGCCGGATCAGCTGTCTTTTCAACGCCTTGAGGCCATGATTCATCGGTCAATCCCATCGAATCCGAACATTGTAACACTGTACAACGTATACGAGACAGACAACTGGCTATTTCTTGTGCTTGAATATTGTCCGGGAAAAGACCTTTACTTTTGGTTGCAAGAGGCGAATGACTCGATCGGTAAGCCTGGTTGGTGCCACAATTCCTCCCCCAGCTCGTCTTTTCAACCATCGCCAAATGGAGATGCAAGAATGTCTCCATCGAGTCGGCGGGATGCAACTCGTTCAGCGTGGCTACTAATGTCGCGATCCCCGAACTCGCTTCTGTCGAAGTCGCGGCTCCAGCTCATCAGCACCATGTTTGGGCAGATGTGTGACGCCGTACAATTCTGCCATGATCACGGCGTTAGTCACCGCGACATTAAGCCAGAAAACTTTATCATCCAAGACTGTTCACAACAAGGCATTAACGACGATCGCGTCGTCGTGAAACTAACCGACTTTGGTCTAGCTACGGTGAACGAGCGATCAAGTGAATTCAACTGTGGTTCTAAGCCCTACATGGCGTTTGAGTGCCGACACAATTTAACGTCGACGTATGATCCAAAGCAAGCGGACACATGGTCGTTGGGAATTGTGTTGTTGAATCTGATTTTCTTACGCAGCCCATTCAAGGAACCATCTGCTCAACACTGCGCATCATTCTCCGCATTTTGCTTGAAGCCCGTGACATTTTTGATGCAAGCCTTTGACGGGCTCACGGAAGAAGTGGCCCATTTCCTCTGCGATCATGTCTTTTGTGATGTTACGCACGGTCAGCGTAGGCGGATTACACCTGGCGCTCTCGGCAATTGGGCCGCCGGCCTTCCTTATATGTTAGGCGTCCATCATACAACGTCGCATGGTGCCCATCACAAGATCGATGCACGCACGAACAATACATCTCTATTGAGTGTATCAGAACAAAATATTGGCTCTCTTTCCTCCCTGGGGTCAAAGGCAGCGCATGGAATGTCGCGATGAGAACAATCTTAGATTGTTGCGATCAACAGCCGGATTTCTTCATAAACTCCAAAGAGTCTGTTGTCGCGCTGCGATCCTTGTCAGTGGGCGGCTCTTGTTACCGCGGATATATGCATTCACCGTAGTGGATGCGCACAGCATACTTCACGATTTTTTTTCATTTGACCTGGAGTTGCACTTTTCTTGTCGCGTCCAGCTAATGTAAACTTTCTTTGACAACTGCACTGGTTTGTTGGTGTCGAGAAAAAAAAAGAAACCATTTCGTGACTCCCCTAATGTTCCGCTTTGGTTTTACGGATTGAGCTGTCGAGGTGCTGATGCTCGTGGTCGTTGTTTTATAGAATGTGTAATTTTTGAAAGTTTTTGTATAATTTGCAACTTTCAATTCATTAATAAATTCATAATTTGCCGGCGCGGCGGTTATGAGAAAATTGTGTACACTTGATTCCTGGTCGATATCGCCTGATTTTTACATGTTTTGTGAAGGAGCCTTTTAGGCAGGAATTTTATTCAACTAAATCTAACGTTGTTGATCCAAGTGTAACGCCAAATACATTCCTGCCCTTCATCCACCCAATTTGGGAGTCACCATGTCGCACGGTCAATCTCAGCAAGTATGGGACACTGCCATGACGGGAAATGAAACCATCCGGCAGCACACGTTGAATACTGCTACATCACAAGAGGGATTCACGGCTGTGCAAGTGGCATTCGCTGTGCTGACAGTGATTGTAAGCCTACTAGCACTCGAACAAATGGTATACCGTATGAAGAAAGGCGGCCTTCCTGGCTCAAAATGGACCATCCCTATTATTGGAAAGTTTAAAGACTCGCTGAACCCGACGCTGGAAAAATACCAGGAAAGCTGGAATAGTGGTGCTTTGAGTGTCGCGAGCGTGTTTAACATATTTATCGTCATTGCGTCGTCCACGGACTACACGCGGAAAATTTTAAACAGTCCCACTTATGCGGAACCATGTCTTGTCGCTTCGGCAAAAAAGGTACTCTGCCATGACAACTGGGTATTCTTGAATGGCAAGACACACGTCGACTATCGAAAAGGTCTGAATACGCTGTTTACGAGCCGCGCGCTTAGCATCTATCTGAATATTCAAGAAAACATTTACAAAAAACACTTCGCTAAATGGGTAGCCATGGGTAGCAAGGACGCCGAGGCTTTCATGCTTCCGCTGCGAAATTTGAATTTGGAGACTTCTCTCCGCGTGTTCTGCGGCAACTACATTTCAGACGAAGGTGCGCAGCAAATTTCAGACGAGTACTGGCTCATTACCATGGCTTTGGAGCTTGTCAACTTCCCATTTGCTTTCCCGGGAACCAAGGTATACCGTGCTATCCAAGCGCGTAAGAATGCGATGAAATGGTTTGAACACACTGCTGCAGAAAGCAAGAAGCGCATGGCTCTGGGTGAGGAAGTCACATGCCTAACAGACGCGTGGGTTAAAGCCATGCTGGATGCGCGTGAGGATCGTCAAAATGATGATCTTGGTGCTGAGCAGCGCCGTATTCTTGTACGCGACTTTTCTGACCGTGAGATTGGCATGGTATTACTTAGCTTCTTGTTCGCCTCTCAAGATGCTATGTCCAGTGGCTTGACATACCTATTCCAGCACCTTGCCGACCATCCAGATGTGCTCCGTAAAGTCCGTGAGGAACAGTATGCCATTCGCAATAATGACATTGACGCTCCACTCACCATTGACATGATCGAAAAGATGACTTATACTCGTGCGGTCGTGAAGGAGAGCCTTCGTCTGAAACCGCCTGTTATAATGGTGCCATACATGGCCCGTCAACCCTTCCCCATCAGTGAGACGTACACCGCACCCAAAGGCAGCATGGTCATTCCAAGCTTTTGGAACAGTTTGCACGACCCGACGGCATATCCGTCACCTGATGAATTCCGTCCTGAGCGCTGGCTGGAGGGTGCTGAGTCCCCAGCTGCGAAGCATCCCAAGAACTACTTGGTGTTTGGTAGTGGACCACATAACTGCATTGGTAAGGAATACGCCATGCAGCACCTTATTGCTGTAATGGGCAATGCGTCTGTTCTGCTCAACTGGGAGCATAAACGCACTGAATTGAGTGAAAAGGTGATGGTGATTGCTACGATATATCCTAAGGACGGCGCTTGCCTCAAATTTACCCAACGTCCTGCTCCTCCGATGGATGCCCCCGCTGCTGTTGCGGCGGCTATGTAGGAGATATTGCCTACTGTAATGCGTGTCAGACAATCACCTATCGTTTTCGTTTCTTTTATTTAGTGGCTTTGTAGCGGACAAGAATGTTTTTTCGTGCACGGACGACTTTGCATTTCTGAATGAATGATCAGTTTTCTGGGCGGCTCTCCGGCCTTCAAGCTCGTGTGCACTTTACGTACAGGTTCGAAATTTTCTAGCCAACTGAACGTTACGACGGACAAGGGGTATTTTCAAACACCGGTTGGGGTCTGGCAAATGCTTAACCCTCTCTCAATTCCTGCGCGTGCCGTACAATCAGCCATGTGCTTGAGCACACACCATCGGTGCATGTATATGCAGCAATGACACACGCCCTTGCGGCAGTGCCGTGCATGCACGTGGCAAATTCACAATCCTGCATAAGACATGCAGACAGTGGCCGCTTAGTTGGATGTTAATGTAGCTTGCAAGGCTCGTGCATGTGTCGTTCATTCATGCGTGGCGCGTAGGGTGTCGAGGACACGGCTTGACTTCTATCAACTGTCTACCAATCGACTATCTCATCCTACGACACTTTACGGCGCGCTTTTGGTGCGTTCGGTTCCCAACGACCTTAAGTGCTTTGCTGTTCTAGGTTTCATACGAACGGCATCTGTATTTGTGTGCGGTGTCTAGTGCCATCACTCAGACTCGTCGTACAGCTCATTGACTGGGTGACTTTGTGGCAAGTGCCCAATATCTACTGGCATGGATCCCCGAATGCAAGGTGGCGCTGCAACGCAGCCAGTCCACCAGAACCCTTTCTACTCTTCTGGCCCTTCCTCGCCTCAAGGACAGGATCCTGCCATTGATGGGCAAGGAAGTCCGTTCAGTCCCAGCTCTCCCAATGGCGGTGGCATGCCCATGAGTCAGTCAGGCTATGCCGCCCAGCTTTCTTCTTTTGCCTACCAAGAAGCTGCTGCTTCTGGTGTGCGCCAGCGCGAACCATATCCGGCTTGGACCGTTGACAAGCAGATCCCGCTTTCAAAAGAAGAGATTGAAGATATTTTCATTGACTTGGCAAATAAGTTTGGTTTTCAGCGGGACAACATGCGCAACATGTATGATCATCTAATGATTCTGCTAGACTCGCGTGCGAGTCGTATGAGCCCACAGCAGGCCCTGCTTACTCTACACGCTGACTATATTGGAGGCGAGCATGCGAATTACCGCAAGTGGTACTTTGCTGCACAGCTCGATTTGGACGATGCGATTGGTAAGATCCAAAACCCTGGCTTGGCCCGAGCTGCGAGTATGGCGCAGCGCTCTGGTGCACCAAAGCGCGGCTCAGCCTTTCTAGGAACCAAGTCGCTTGAGAACGCGCGTGCCCGTTGGCGTGATGCCATGTACCGCATGAGTGACTACGATCGCATTCGCCAGCTGGCCTTGTACCTCATGTGCTGGGGTGAAGGCAGTCAGGTCCGTTTTGTACCCGAATGTCTGTGTTTCATCTTCAAATGTGCGGACGATTACTATCGCTCGCCAGAGTGTCAGAACCGATTGGATCCAGTTCCGGAAGGCCTTTATCTGCATTCTGTGGTGAAGCCACTGTACACATTCCTTCGTGACCAGGTCTTCGAAATCATTGATGGAAAGTTCGTGAAAAAGGAACGCGACCATGATCGGATCATTGGCTATGACGATGTGAACCAACTGTTTTGGTATCCTGAGGGAATTAGTCGGATCAAGCTCGCGAATGGCATGCGTCTTGTGGATGTGCCACCTCAGCAGCGTTACATGAAGTTTGACAAGATCGACTGGCGGAAGGCCTTTTTTAAAACATACCGGGAGTCACGCTCTTTCCTGCATCTTCTTGTGAATTTTAACAGAATTTGGATTTTCCATGTCGCTCTGTATTGGTACTTTATGGCATACAATGCACCCAAGGCCTATGAGCCCCACAGGTCTCCTACCGATGCCCAAATGCTAAGTGCTTCCGCTCTCGGTGGCGCCGTTTCTACATTTTTCATGATTTGCGCTACTGTCGTTGAAGTGATGTACATTCCCACTACTTGGAACAATACCAACCACCTCATCGGTCGCCTGATTGTGCTAGGCATTTGCATGGCACTTATGATTGCACCATCCGTCTATATCTTTGGTTTCAACCGAGATAACCATATTGCTTATGCTCTCTCTGTTGCCCAGATGGTAGTGTCGTCTATCTTGACCGCCATCTTTGCAGTCTTGCCTACGGGATATCTTTTTGGTGATCGTGTCTCTTGGCGAAGACGGAAATACATGGCCAGCCAGACATTTACAGCTTCGTACGCACGGCTACCCTGGACGCGTCGCTTCTTCTCGATTCTTCTTTGGGTTCTCGTGTTTGGATGTAAGCTGACTGAAAGTTACTTCTTCCTTTCACTTTCGTTCAAGGATCCATTCGGTGTCTTGGTGACTATGCGGGTGAAACCATGCCATGACCGGTACTTTGGTACGGTGCTTTGCTCGCTGCAACCAACCTTTGCTCTTTCGGCTATGATGGTAATGGATTTGTGCTTGTTCTTCCTGGATACGTTCCTTTGGTATGTTGTATGGAGCACAGTGTTCAGTCTGGGATGGGCGTTTTATCTTGGCTTGTCTGTCTGGACGCCTTGGTCAGACATTTTCCAGCGTCTGCCTAAGCGTATCTACTCGAAGTTGCTAGCCACGGCTGATATGGAAATCAAGTACAAGCCCAAGGTACTGGTTTCACAAGTATGGAATGCTATTATCATCTCAATGTACCGTGAGCATTTACTTTCTATTGACCATGTGCAACGTCTCTTGTATCATCAAGCCCCTGCAGAGAATTCTCCTCATAAGCGCACACTTCGCGCGCCACCTTTCTTCTTGAATCAGCTCGAGTCTGGATCCAAACCTGAGTTCTTCCCCAAGGGTTCGGAAGCTGAGCGTAGAATCAGCTTCTTTGCTCAATCATTGATGACATCGATTCCCGAACCTTTACCCGTGGATGCAATGCCGACATTCTCTGTGCTTACGCCTCATTACAGCGAGAAGATCCTTTTGTCTTTGCGAGAAATTATTCGTGAGGAAGATCAAAACACGCGTGTGACACTGCTGGAGTATTTGAAGCAATTGCATCCTGTGGAGTGGGATAACTTCGTAAAGGACACTAAGATATTGGCTGAGGAATCTGGTAATTTTGCTGGTGGAGCACCGTTTGGCTTCGAGGACGAGAAGTCGAATCTGAAGGGCGGTAAATCAGACGATTTGCCATTTTATTGCATTGGTTTCAAGTCTGCAGCGCCTGAGTATACTCTTCGTACGCGTATTTGGTCGTCCCTACGAGCACAGACGCTGTATCGTACGGTCAGTGGCTTCATGAACTATAATAAAGCCATTAAGCTGCTTTATCGTGTGGAAAATCCTGAGATTGTTCAATTGTTCGGTGGTAACACTGAACGTCTTGAGCGCGAGTTGGAACGCATGAGCCGCCGCAAGTTCAAGTTTGTTATTTCAATGCAGCGCTACTCACGGTTTAACAAAGAGGAAATTGAAAACACGGAATTCCTGCTTCGTGCGTATCCAGACCTTCTAATTGCGTATTTGGATGAGGAGCCCCCATCCAAAGAGGGCGGTGAGTCACGTTGGTTCTCTGCTCTTGTGGACGGACACTGTGAGCCATTGCCAAATGGACGTCGTCGCCCCAAGTTCCGCATCGAGTTGCCCGGTAATCCAATTCTCGGTGATGGAAAATCCGACAACCAGAACCACGCAATTATTTTCCACCGCGGTGAATTTCTTCAACTGATTGATGCCAACCAGGACAATTACTTGGAAGAGTGCTTGAAGATCCGCAATGTTTTGTCTGAGTTTGAGACGATTGACATGCCGACGGAAAACCCCTACGGTCCGGGTTACCATGTCTTTGACGAGGCACCGGTAGCTATCGTTGGTTCCAAGGAATATATTTTCTCAGAAAACATTGGTATTCTTGGTGACGTGGCTGCCGGAAAGGAACAGACTTTCGGCACGCTAGCTGCTCGTGGTATGGCACAAATCGGTGGTAAATTCCATTATGGTCATCCGGACTTTTTGAACTCAGTCTATATGACAACACGAGGTGGTGTGTCTAAGGCGCAAAAGGGTCTCCACCTAAATGAAGATATCTATGCGGGTATGATGGTTTTCCAGCGTGGCGGTCGAATCAAACACTCTGAGTATTACCAGTGCGGTAAAGGGCGTGATCTTGGTTTCGGAACAATTTTGAACTTTATTACCAAGCTGGGCAACGGTATGGGTGAACAAATTTTGTCGCGTGAATACTACTATTTGGGCACTCAACTGCCGGTTGATCGCTTCTTGACATTCTACTACGGACACCCTGGCTTCCATATCAACAACATTATGGTGATTTTGGCTGTACAGCTTTTCATGTTTGCGCTCATGTTTATTGGATCTTTGTATTCGACCGTTGACGTTTGTCCAGATACGGATGGAATTCCTTTTGTCCTCGGCTCAGGTCAATGCTACTACCTCAACCCTGTCGTGTACTGGGTCCAGCGGACGGTCATTAGTATTCTTCTTGTGTTCATGATTGCCTTCTTGCCTCTGTTTTTACAGGAGTTATCGGAGCGTGGTGCTATCTCTGCGTTTGTCCGTCTCTTGAAGCAGTTTGTGTCGATGAGTCCTCTGTTTGAAATCTTTACCACACAGATATACTCAAATTCGATCATCACTAACTTGACTTTTGGTGGCGCTCGCTATATTGCCACCGGCCGTGGTTTCGCCACGACACGTCTCAGCTTCGCGCTACTGTACTCTCGTTTCGCTGGTCCCTCGATCTACTCTGGTATTCGTTACCTACTCATGCTTTTCTACGCAACTCTTACTGTGTGGATGCCCCACCTCATCTACTTCTGGGTTAGTCTGGTAGCACTCTGTGTTGCGCCGTTCTTATTCAATCCACACCAGTTTGCATTCTCCGACTTCATCATTGACTACCGCGAATTCCTACGCTGGATGGGTCGTGGCAACAGTCGCAGTCATGCTAACTCTTGGATCGGGTACTGCCGGCTTAGCCGCACCCGTATCACAGGTTACAAAAAGAAGCGTTTGGGTCATCCCAGTGAAAAGCTAGTTGCTGATCTTCCGCGTGCAAGCTTGAGGACCATCATTTTCCATGAAATCTTGGCTCCCATCATGTTGGCCGTCATTTTTGCCGTGGCATATGCCTATGTGAAGAGTTTCCCTGCTCCGGGACTCACATTTGAAGATGATCAATTCCAGGGTGGTATTTCTCGTCTTGCTATCATTGTCTTGGTGCCAATTGCATGGAATGCTGTGGTCCTCTTGACACTCTTCTTTGTTTCTCTTTTCTTTGGTCCATCGCTACACAACTGCTGTGCGAAGTTTGGCAGTGTGATAGCTGGTGTTGCACACGCTCTGGCTGTTGCCGGTCTGATTGCCACGCTAGAGTTCTTCTGGTATATTGAATACTGGAACACGGCTAATACGGTACTTGGGATCATTGCGATGATTGCTATCCAGCGAGCCATTTTCAAGGTCCTTACGTCTGTTGTTATTTCACGTGAATTCAAGCATGATGAGACAAACCGTGCATGGTGGACGGGTCGTTGGTATGGGCGTGGTCTTGGTGGTCATGCGTTTAGCCAACCGTTGCGAGAATTTATCGTGAAGATTATTGAGATGAGCATGTTTACGGCCGACTTCATTACAGCCCATTTGCTGTTGTTCGCTCTTTCTATTCCTCTTGTTGTGCCGTTCATTGACATGATTCACTCAATTTCTCTGTTTTGGCTCCGCCCATCGAAGCAGATCCATGCACCTATCTATTCCCTTCGCCAGCGTGCACAGCGTCGCTCGATTGTTCTTCGATATTCGATGGTGTTCTTGTTCGCTTGGATTGTATTCCTTGCTTTGATCCTCGTGCCTGTCATTGTTCAGGCAACAGCTTACAGCAATGGGGACAAGAAGGATTTGTGCCACTTCTGTCGCACGTTGTAATAAATTGTGTTTAAAAGAATTTTAAGTCTTGATGAGCTCACGCATCTATAGGTAGATTGTCTCATGAATAGAAAAAAGCGTCTTGCTAAATTATGATACTCTTGTGGAAGAATTCGAGGACTACACGCCAAACAAATCCGTGGATTAGGACGGTCGATCATTCAATGCAACGGTTCGAATAGAGTGTTGTTGGTTTTTACGTTAATATGGATGGGTAGTAAATTCCGAACTGTTAGTACATGTTGTTTCACACCGCACGATCCGCAAACTTGATGTGGCTGAGCAAGCATAAGATCCCTTCGTATGACCATGACCGTCAAACTACATGGGTGGAGGTGTTACCCCTCCAGGTATTGAGTGCTGTGTTCAGTTAGATTGGGGATATAGGTTAGGTGAACTTGCATTCGAAGAAGGTGCGGACTGAGGAAAATTTGGTAGCTGCTGTAGTTGCAACCATTCACTGCATTGATCTTGTGTGGCTGGCTCCAAAGACAGCATGTTGCAGATTTGCTCAAGTTCTGTATATGCCACAGAAACTCCACCGTTTTTTATGTTCGGTTTGGTCCTGACGCATCGCATCCATGTTCGAACAGCATCTTCCAGGACGCGCAAACTTGTGCGCATGGTTCGAAGATCAGTTCTTTCACTTCTGTTCCTGGTAGGAGTAATATAACACTGGCTTTCTTTTCTAGAAGATTTTGGGTCTAAAGGCCAGGCATATAGCGTTGTGGTAGGCCAATGCATTAACGTCACCGTATATTTCGATTGCATGTTTTCTCTCTCTATGCCAATAAGTGCCCACTCCGAGGGGTTGTAATCACGGGATTCTGTAGATGAAGAGCGAGTACGCTGGCTGTGAGATGCTCCGTATTGTGCGGGTGGTAACAAAATGCCTCTTCCTCTGGGCGAAGGTGGTGCCGGATTATCTAAAGGAACCACAATGGATTCAGAACTTGGACTTCTACTTTTCGATGAAGGTAATGCATATGTATGTCGCGTTCTTTGCTCCATGACGATCCCACCGTGCTTAAAGCCTTCCTATACGTGTTTGAACAGAACTTAGCCCTTAAGGCACAAAAAACGGAAATTCCGTGTGCAGATGCATGACTGCGCAATGGCGGTGCAGACGGCTGGGTTTATACTTGATATCCACCTCCATTCCAAGTGGCAACTGGGCCGTTAGTTCAGTTGGTAGAATGCGTCTCTCCTATTAATCTCTCAAGAGGAGACATAAGATGAGGTCCTGGGTTCGAGCCCCAGGCGGCCCTTCCATTTTGGAGTCACGTTCCACAAATGTCGAAGACTCTTCGATCCTTGTGAGTTTCTCTAACAATTTACTTTTTTACCCAATCGAGTGTGTCAATCCTTGCAAAGAACTCCGCACATGTCAAAGCTATACATTTTGTTTGTTTACTCCCTCACTAAAACGAGAGAAGTCCAAGCAAATCGCTATATTAAAAAAAGCAAGATTAAATTATCGTTATAGGTCATAGCATCGTGATTCGCATGCTGAAAGTGGCTTAATGTAGGAGGCTGAATGTAGAAAACTGCGCGCTAATTCCTCACGTAAGCTGAAAAGATTCGGTGGCCTCACATGGCAAGTCGTAGCCACACACAATTTCAAGATTTGGGAGTGAAGTGCAAGCGACTGTTAATACTGATGTTATTATAATGCTTGCTCCAACTTAGCAAAGTAAGGAGTTCTGCGTGGTTTAGTGGCTATGACGGGGCCTTGTCATTGAACTGCGGCCCAGACCCGGGTTCAATTCCCGGCGCGGAAGCACATTTTTTTCTTCTCTTCTCGAAAACGTGAGAAGAGTGGAAATAATCTCATCTGTTGCACAATGAACTATCAAAGCATGCCAGATTTAGGTGCTCATCATTTTTGAAGTGCTTTATGTTTGAGCTCAATTTCAATTCCGACGAGTGTATGGGCTATTTATGGCGAGGGAGAAATCCAATGTGAAAATGACCTATGCTCGAGTCGAACGCTTTTTTCCCCGACTTCGGTTCGACGTCGATGCCCAGTCACCACGCCTTGAAGTTTCATTCGGTATACTCGGGGTACGACCACTGATTGATGCCTCAGTGTTGTCAACCGCTTCATCTTGTGAATTTTCATCAGTTACATCGAGGACACCAGTTTGATTACGTTTTTTACCCCTGTTTGCTCGATAGTCTTGATTTTCGCGTTTAAGAGCCCAGCGCCTTAGCATATCCCACACATGCTTTCTGTCGCGCCGGACTTCTGCAAGCATCATGCGGACTTCACCAAGTCGCTCCATATACTCACAACTGTCAGCGTAAAGTTCGTTAAGACACTTCAAACTTGCATAAACAATATCACGCTGCTCTTCTGGTGATATAACGTATGTAGATGCAGATACAGAGCTGTTTTCAGGGACAGAAGGATCTTGCACAGTGGTCGGGACTGTGAGGCCCTCTTTCGTAACAAAAAGGTTGTTGATGTGTGCGAGTGGGGGGATGCTGTCCATTGGTTCCGACAGTATATTCTCGGGTTTGTGAATGTTCTGGGGCACAGGTCCTTCTCTCCCAGTCATACGTTCCATTACACCAAAACAACGGCCTAGCGCACAGCTCATGACGTGCTCATTCTCGAGAAGGTGAAGTGCCGTGCGATTTAATGCTGTCAGATGAGGGTTTCGAAAGATTTGTTTCAGTAGCTTACTTTCCAATAAGCCTCGGGCGCTCAGCACAGGTACGAGTAATGGAACGGCCATTGTTGACGCTTGAAGCGCATTGTAGCCTCCGTCTTCATCATCACTGTCATTTAGGAGCTCATTTTGTTGCTCGGGGTTCCATGCACACATTCTCACACGTTTTGACAAAGGCTGACGGATACTACTGCCACCACTTCTTTGGCGCATGCGCTTATTGTTGCTACTGCTGGAAACCCGTGTACGCCAAATTCCTCCCATTCCACCCGGTGCCGAGGCTTCTGCTTCTAACAAAGCCTCAACACTGGCATGTTGCAAAGCATCAACTCTGCGTTCCTCACGTTCGCGAAGCTCATTCTCATAGCGTCTCTCAGTCCAGGCTCCTAGTTTGCCTCGGTATACCCAACGCATTCCATCTTGAGTGCGCAGCTTCTGACCTCTGTTAGTGTAGTCAGAGGGACCAGGCTCGCTAAGATCGAGCCAGTCATCTGCAGTTTCATTTTCTAAGTGGTAATGCAATTGGTCATTCTCGGGTAGGGAGCTAGAGTTTGTCAGTATGTCAAAATTTTTGTACATACAGCCAAAGCAAACGTTCCATCTCTTGCTGCTGTACCAAAGACGCATGCATTTCTGATTCGCCTAATGAGACAGGTGCCGCGGGGATGACACGGTGGTGTGTGTCATAGGCTGCAGGTGCGGACACATTGTGCAAACTGGTTTGTACAGATTTATTTGAAATAGGTTCTGTTGCTTCTTCAGTGAATGCATGCTCACGCAAGGCGACTACATCAGGAGGGTGAACACCATACCGCCCGTCCTCCAGCCTTGGCTCTTTCACGTGAGCAATGTGGTTGGCACGATGACCCGGCGGATACCAATGTGCCGGTGGTGTTGCCATCGGTACTTCGGTGATACTAGTTGAAACTTCAGGAACACAACCCCGCATGGAAGCACGCTCGTACTCAGTCACTTGTTTTGCGCGTAGTGGTGCCTCTTCGTCCATGCTTGTGGTGACACTACGAATCTTTGGGTTGCGGCGCGCTGCGTCCAGGTGCATTATCTAACTGAGATCGGGGCGCATACTGACAAAGTGAGACTCGCTGACGTAATGCGTTGGATACTTGTGTTTGAACTCTGTCACTTACGAAATATTTGCAGACCATGTGGTGACAGCATCATTAAGTCACGTGATATTATGTGAGAAAGCTAACTATACTGCTGGCATGCACAGCATGTATGTGATTGGTGCAGGCCGCAGCCCGGTGGCCAAGCTTGCAAGGCAGCTGCAAGTGCAAGTGAGTCTCTGCACCGGTGGCCCGCATCGCATCCTCTCTACATACAGATTCTCCTCTCGCTGGAAGAAAGGCTACGCGCGAACAATACGTACATTTTGAGTGTTCGGAGCCGCGCACCCCACAATAAATTGCATACGTCTAGAATCCAGCACATCCGCCTTGTTCCTTGCTTTGGCAGTGTTTCATTCGTGTTATTCACAGGACTGGCGTGAAAATGTCCACAGCTAGCCCATCGGTGCCTTCTACTTCGGCGACCCAATATGGCGCGTCGTCTGTGCACACTGCACAGCCTCAAGCGAATCACGGAGGCACTCCGTCTATGCATAACCATGCGGGCACAACTTTGACGGCCTCTGATCCTCATGTTGGCCATGGGCCCGGCACCGCGGGTCTGTATCAGGACAGTGTAGGCCAAGGTCCTCATCACATCGCTGGCTCGTTCGCAGGGACGCAGTTAACGCCTATGACTTCACCATATGGCACAGCTGCGTATGGAGCCGCACAGCATCCTATGTACAGCACATCATATACGGGACACCCATATGCGCCTTATCCAAACTACTTTGGTCATATTTCTCATTATGGAGCCCATCCTCCGCATTATGCTAGTGCTGGATCCAGCCCTGCGTATCACACGCCAATCATGAGCAGCATAATACCTCACAGTGCCTATAACCCACATGCAGCAAGTCATATGCCCACGCATCATGCTCCAACCACGGCTGTACCAATTCCCATGGCTAGTTCATCCGCTGGCACGGCGACGCCTGCTGGACCGAGCATGGCGTCGAATGCTATGATGCCTACTTCCACTTATGGCTCAGCATCTCAATACAGTGCACCCGTTCCGTGGACTGGCCGGCATCGTGTAACGACCACGTTGTGGGAAGATGAAGGCACGCTCTGTTTCCAGGTGGATGTCAAAGGAGTTTGTGTAGCACGTCGTCACGACAATAACATGGTGAATGGCACAAAGCTATTGAATGTTTGTGGCATGTCTCGTGGAAAGCGCGACGGCATTCTAAAGAATGAGAAGGAGCGTATCGTTGTCAAGGTTGGAGCGATGCATCTCAAGGGGGTGTGGATTGCGTTTAGCCGTGGCAAGCAACTGGCAGAGCAACATGGAATTGCCGATATCTTGTATCCACTCTTTGAACCGAACATCCAGTCTTTTTTATATCATCCAGACAATTATCCTCGCACAGCCGCTGTTATGGCTGCGGCACAAGAGCGCCAAGCTCATCGTCATTATGGCATGGCGGGCGGGACGAGCGCCCCCGTCAAAGATGTTAACGGCAATGATATAAGTGCGAATATTCCCTTGCATTCTGGCTTGCCACATGGTCATTGGTCTGGCTCGCAGCTGGCGCATGATGCATCTGCGGCTAGTCCTGCTGGGACTGATACATCGATGCAGTATCCTTATGCGCAACATCATCCCCATTACCATCACCAAGCACAATCGATACCTCCTCAGGCTCACACTTCAGCGTCTCAAGCGCAGACTCCTACGTCTGGATCGGCCACAGCGCCGCCTGGCAACGTGTTCAGCCCACCTAATCCGGCCTATTCTGCCCAGGCAATGCAGCCAGCTGTCCGCCCAGCCCCAACGAACATGATGATGGACCGCCGGCTTGATCAACCCTCAGACGCATCTGGCATTCAACCACCTGGTTTATCGGGCGCAATACATGCACCCGGTAATGCGGCCAATGCACGCCGGATGCCGAGCCTGAAGCGGTCCGCAAGTGAACATGGCGCCCAGCTGGGTGACGTATCCCATCATGATGAGTTTGACCAGTGCGCAGGCAGTACAGCGGCTCCCGGCAGTGTTGTGTCTGGGAACGGTCCTCGGCCTTCCACTGACTCTTTCGCCACGAATGCGCTAACAACGTCCAACTTTTCACTTGACGACATGAAATCGGAAAAGCGTCAGAAAATTGAGTCGCCATCGGTTCAACCATCTTCGCTGGACATGGTATACCCGGGAGAATCGCGTGCATCTGAACCTGATTCACGCCCACAAGTTCAAGAAGAATAAGACAAAAAGCACGCAGTACTTCACTTAGTTTACAAAGTAACAAGTGATATGAGCAACTGCACAAAAAAAAGACATTAGCGGGGAGTCATAATTGGGTGATCTGCGATGACCCTAAACGAAATCTAAATAAATCAAAGATTCTAGAGAGACGTGAACTTGAACATTATCGATGGTGATGCATATCTGATGCTATGTATGAATAATTTTGTTTGCATATGTATCATAATCTGATGTCTTGTTGAAAACCTCGAGTGCGACGAAACTGCCCGCCCAACCTAAGCGCATGTCATTTCGATTGTTCAATCCCTCATATGATCTGATAGATGTATTTCTGCAATCATATTAAGATCCATGTTGCTTTTGAACTTGTATCTTACGCGCCCGCGCATTTTTTTGACCCTAGCGTGTTGCGAATAATTGGTGGCCTAGTTCTTCCTTTCGCGCAATCCGCGTTGGAGGGGAAGGGGGAGGATGGGCGTCATTATACTTGAGTTTACATCAATGTGCACCTATAGAAGCCACGGATGTGATTATATAAGCGCATTTTACGTTAAACCATCTGCAAGGGAGCACTCAACTGTCAGCTCCATGCGCATTGGGACGTGTGTCGGCTGTGACACAGAAATTAGTGCGACGCGGTCGTGACATATGGCTCCCTCGTGTCAGCGAACCAAGTGTCTTGGGGACGGCTCACCAGTGAATGATGAAATCCTCATTGTCTGAGTGGGATCGTCCCAATCTCGCTGGCGTCGGCGTTAGTCGTTTTCACCAGACTTTCCCGCAGCATCGTCAGTTCGGCCCCCTTTTTCATGACCCGAACAGTGTGTTGTGCATGGAGCGAACTCCGCAACCTGAATTCGTCGTTGCGACCGGCGTCGAGAATCAGCTAGCTGCAACACAGTCCCGATTAAGCTGCGGTAGTTTCCCCCATTTCGCGCAAGCGTCTCGTCAAGCGCGTGTCTTTACACCCACATCCGTTTTACCTGCTCACTCTCTTACACAGGCGCCACATCATGGACCGGTTTTTAAATCGATGCATGCCGAAATGCCGAGCAAATCTTGTCAAACAACAGGTCATTTCCGCGTCAAGAAAGAGCCAACATTGCCACCATTGCCGCACTCTGATCCGACGCCTGATCATGTTTCTCCAATGTCGCAAGCGTATCCCGTGACACCGCTCCATTCAAAAAAGAGCAGCTTCCTAAGACAAGATGTAACAATCAATGACGCAACCACGACTTCGCAGTACAGTCCGGCATCACAGGTGAGTCTTTCCTCGAATGGAACGAACTCAGAGAACACATCTATGCCAATGACACCTGGGTATCCAGGCTCTTTCGATGACAAAAGGAAATCAACGTTTTCGACCACATCACAAGATTCATTAATCAGAACTTCGAAGGTGTTCAAAAGCAGAGATCTCGAACTAAAACGCATTTACAGGCAGTCAGGACTGGATGCTCTTGACATGGCCTTTTGGACTGGCGATGGATTTTACAGCGATGACGATGACGATGTCAATAGTGGCGAATACACTGACCGGTTAGCTACTATCTCGCGCCCAACTATACATATGCCTAACTTGTCGGACCAGAATATGGACGTTGGGCGCAACATGAAAAATGTGTTCGCCCCTATGCTGGACAAGCCGCTTCCTCCACCGACAGCAGAAGCCAGTAACAAACACGATGAACATATCGAAGAAGCCTTTATTGACGAATATCTGCACTTATTCGATTCAGAGCCGGAAGAAAGTTGTGACGTGGCTAGTCTTGCTGCCACTAGTGAACGATCACATTATGAAGATGACGAAATGCTTCGTGCGTCCAAGCGTAAATCGCATTTGCTATCCATCTATTCGCGGAAAAGTGGCTCCTACGAAAAACGTCGGCTTTCGCCGCTGCACCAGACACCCAACGAAGACCGATTATGTTCCCGTTGTGACCAAGTAGTGCTTGGTCCTGCGATGCGCAGCTCAAATGGCGCTTTCTCTGGACTCTACCATCCCGACTGTATTCGCTGCGCGTCCTGTCATCAAAAGCTCCCAGACTCAGATATCTTCGTCTACAAAGACGAAGTGTATTGTCGCCAACACTATCATCTGCAAAGTGGTTCGATATGTAAGGGATGTGGCCAAGGTATCACTGGAGTGTATCGCAAAACAAGTGGAAATGCTGTTTTTCATCCCTCATGTTTGGTCTGTGCATTTTCAAGTCATTTGGGTCGTTGTGGAGTATTGCTGGACGATTACTATCTCATCGACCATCGCATGTATTGTGAAGGTCATGCGCGCAGCATTATAAAGGACCATGGTGTGCGTCGACTTTTTTGAACCAAAACGTTTTTTTTCTTCAAATTCACTGTCATACTCTGTGCACTTGTTATTTTTACCATTCATTCATAGAACTGCGCTAATTCACTTCCACGTTCTTTCTAGAAATGTATTCAAAACCATTTGCGGGTATGAGTTTATCTATTAATTTTGTTCGTTGTCATTTCTAGGTTCTTGATTTTCTAACACAACGTTTGGCGGAGTAGTGATGCTATATTTCGGTCACCTCTTGAAATAGATGAAGTGGAGTGTTGGAAGTGTGGAGGAGATTACAATACACGATTGCACGCGCTGATTGTCCGCGGCCCGAACCAATGTGATTGAGGAAGTGACTTTAGAGTCGGATTTCATGGTCCCTCGTGATCTGGTGGAAGAATCAATCGCAACGGCTTCGTCAAATCCTATGTCTGAGCCCTGGGAGGCTTTTCTGCGAAATGACAACATGTTTGGAAGTTCAGCAGCTCCATCGGACCTCTTCGAACAAATGCAGCTCCCTCAGCAATCCACCCGAGACAATCTGACCCCTTTGTACGACTATGATGACATGCTAGAAGCGAGGACAAAACTATCAGAGGATACCGTCGAGTCGATTCTGGCATCAAATGAAAGTTTAAAAAATACGATGTATGGCATTTCTGAGCCAATGATTGATCTAACACCGACAACGAGTGTTTCCGATATGTCCTTATTTGGTTTGTCTGCTTTGCCACTTGCGTCAACTACAGACAGCATCTCTCAGGATTTCCTAGTGTCGTCACCCTCTAGCTCGAGTGGAACGTATCCTTATGAACTCTTCAATATACCCTCGCCGCTTCCGGGAACTGTATATCCTCGTTCTCCTACTATCAACCATGCTATGAGTGATGAAGACTCACCTAGAAATACTTTTGGCATTATGAATAGTGCTCCTTTTGATTTGCACAGCTTAATATCGGACACAGTTCCTATCACGCAAATGGAACTGGGCCTGTCAAAGGCTGATGTACACTCGGATACCCAGCACTTGTCCTCGCTTCCATGCCTGTTGCCATTTTCAACATCATCTCAGACCGGCGCGTCATCATCTGGACAGCCTGATTGTCAAGAAGTAAAACCTTTATACGTGGCAGCAGATTCAAATTTTGCCGCTTCGCAATGTATGAATAACATTGGAGCTGTTGTATCGCCGGTTGTCAGCAAACAAACTGCAGCTGAAGCGAGTCTCGGAACTGTATCCAGAGCCCTGGCCTCTGTTCCTAAGAATTCCTCAACATCTATGTCCGTTACTGCGTTCCCTGATTTAGGTTTTCTCAAGATTCCAAAAGCGCAAAAATTGTATGAATGTCCTACTTGCTGTAAGGTATTTGTCCGTGCGTACAACCGGAAGAAGCACATGGAGACGCACGAAGCTCTGGAAAATCGATTGCGTCCTTTCATATGCTCATATGCTGGTTGTGGTAAGTCGTTCTCACGAAAACATGACATGAACCGGCATTACATGGGCGTCCATTTTGGTATACGGAAGACGCCCACGGACTCAGCTCAAAATAAGCGCAGCAATAATACAATCTTAGGTATGAAGCCCACGATTGCGTCTTAACTGTACATAGAGCAAAATGCATGCGTCTGCTCTTGTAACAGATATACCCATCTATTATCTTTCATTTGCTAGAAATCAATGCTACTGTCGCTTTGAGCGTCCCATTCGTCTTGATCCGGATATTCATTACCATAGTAATCTTCGTTATTACTGTCTTCATCTTCCATATCGCCATCTCCCGAATCGATCTCCTCAAGTAAGAGGTCATCTTCAGTGAGGCCTTGAGCTCCAATCGGTACCGCTACCATAGACATGTGCCCATGTTTGTCCATGGTAGTGCGCATATGCATGGGGAAAAACGATGCATCATGAATCCAGTCCATGTCATGGTCATCATCTGGGGTATTCAGGTGCTCAAACCCTGGTGCGGACGTTGTGGATTCTGTGCCATATCCCTTCGGTCTCAATGGGACAGGGGAAAATTTATCGAAAGGTCGTGAACCACTGGACGCACGCTCTACTGTGGGAACACGGCATTCAGCTTTGATTGATGAAGGTCCACGTGTAGCCTCACTCTTGAGGGCCTCGGGGTAGTAGATATCATACACATATTCATTCGTGCGTTCCGAAAATGGAGTCTCTTCCTGTAACGTAAGAGATACATCATTGACTTTATAAGCGCATCACCATGAAGTCACGTACACTTCAAGTAATCTTTGAGAAGGTCTGAAAACTTGCTCATATTCTCATTTGAATCTGGATTTTCTCTTCGAGGACGTTGAAATGGTACACCTTCATTTTCATTTTCTTCTTCTGTCTCGGACCCGTCTTGATTGTGTTTACGCTTCCATTTCATTCGACGGTTGGTGCTATCCCATTCTGCCTCAATCACGCGATTCTCGTGGACTTCCCTCGGAAGCTCGGTTGATCCGACTGTTTCTTTTCTTCGAAAAAAGCCTGTTCACTGTTAATTGAGCCATTGAAAATGTAAAAAAGAAAAGGAGTTGGGCATACCCTGATTTTGTGAGGTCTCTTCATACTGTGTTTCTCTTCGTTTGACTTGCTGCCAAGGTGCATTGAGCTGGAACATGAAAGCATCCACTGGATCTTCTGTTCTTTTTCTCTTAACACGAAGCACTGCAGTTATATTACTTCCCGGCTTCATCTCGGCAATGCTATTTCTCTTCGAATGCATAACTCGCCCTGCCAGAGATGGGCTCCGAGGCCCGAGCTTTTCAACAAAATGGCGTGTACAACAAAATTTGCTTCGTGTGGCGCGTCCCTGACAAATATTACATAATCCGAGACCGACACTTAGCCACGAGTGTTGTGTGTTGTTCCGCGAGTTCACAGGCCGCTAGTTTTGGCCATCTCCGCTCAAAGCACAAGGTACAAGGGGACGTGTTTATTAGGAGAGTGCACTGAGAATGGTTGCTAATTCTGATATATACGCGAGTATACAGGAGCACCTAGAACGCGGTCGCTTAAATTCAACGGCCAATCACGGACCAGTCAGTGTGCTGCCGCCGACGACATACACGAAGAACACGCACGATCAACTTGTGACACATCAGTCAAGTAGTGGTGCACACAAAGCAGACATGGATGAGGATTTTGAAAGGAACAGTGCGTACAACTTTCCGGATGCCCCAGGACATTTTTCGGCTCAATCACTTCATGAACCAGAGTACTTGCTGCCTTCCACAACAGAGCCAAGATTCACCGTGAATGGCGACGGTTGGGGAATGAGTGACGTAGATCTTCCTCTTAAGCATGATCCCATGATCCTGAGAACAGACAAGGATGAAGAAGTTGATGTATCAATGAATTATGATCCTATATACCCAAATGCATTTGGATCATCTCGTATACATTTGATGGACGGAGACAATGATACGATTGTTCGGGAAAGTCAACGAGGCAGATTCACATGGTCCAATCGTGACAAACTCAATCAAAGAGTGCATGATCGTGAGCATGGAGTGGGTCGTCAGGCTTATCCTTACCTTACATGGCTTATGTCCTTTGGTATAGTCGCCGTATTTGTGGCGGAGCTCATCTTGTCGAAGGAACGCACAGGCGAAGCGATCCAGATTCACCCAAGTGTCCAGCCAATGCTTGGACCTCCAGCTGAGTTTCTCATTTCTTTTGGTGCGCGTTTTGTTCCTTGCATGCGCTCTGTTCCGGGTCTGCCGCCGACCAACATGATTCCTTGCTTGAAAGAATCGACGTCATCACAACAAAAGTTTATGAAGGACCAAATGTGTTCCCTTGCACATATTTGTGGGCTTGATGATCCGAAAAATCCTAATCAAGGTTATCGCTTTGTCTCGGCCATCTTTTTACACGCTGGTATCGTGCACATTCTTTTCAACCTTATAGTGCTCTTAACGCTATGCTGCCAGATTGAGAAGCTTATTGGGACTATTGCATATGCGATTGTGTTTATGGCCGGTGGTATTGGTGGAAATCTTTTGGGCGGCAACTTCGGCTTGATTGGGCAACCAGCGCTCGGTGCCTCTGGTGCAGTCTATACATGCATCAGTTTCGAGATGATCGATCTGATTTACAATTGGAAGTATGAGATAAAGCCTAAGACTCGACTGACAGTGTCAATCATTTTTGCGGTTCTTGGCCTGGCCCTAGGACTACTGCCAGGGCTCGACAACTTCTCCCACATCGGTGGATTCTGTGTGGGAATTCTTGGTGGCATGGTGTTCGCACCGTCAATCCACTCTACAAAAACACATATGTTTATCAACTGGCTATGCCGCTTGATCGGCATGGGTTTGTTAATTGCTTTCATTGTGGCGCTAGTGTTGAACTTTTATCGCAATGATGACCCGGCTACTGCATGCAAATGGTGTCGATATCTGTCATGCTTGCCGATGTTTGACGCCTGTCGTGGCTATGGTACGTATTATGAATTGGGGACGTGTGCTTACTCACACCTCAGGTATATCAACTACGACTTCAGATGGCGATTCTACAACAAATTAACCACGAAAAAACGCTTACCATCATCGAACTACCTTTCTACGTCTCCGTTTCTCTCTCCCTTGTTTTGTGACCTTCTGGGTATCTTGTCTGTATGAAAATTGCATATGTTTACTTTCGCCACCACCATAGAAACACAAAAATCCAAATGACCAGGATAATGAACAACATCATATTGCAGAACCATCCACGCTGCCGTCGCGCCATGACCATCATCTTGCTAAACGTCGTTCCCAATAGTGCGCCCGTATTAGAGAAGACGTCATTCTTTCATTCTTTAGTTTCAACTCGCCTCAAAAGTGCAACACATACTAGTGAGTTCATTTCCATAGTCGACTCTCGCACCTCGTTACCGATGCCGGTGGAGATCTATCGGATCGTTAGTCACGACTTGTTCCACTTGCGATACATACATCCTTTAAAAGCTTGATGCGCTCACTGAGGCCTGACAGGCGTGCGTCGTTCTGCTCTTCCAAATCGGCCGCAGAATTTTGTTGGCCAGCCGTACCGGAAAATAGGCTAACCAAGTTACTGCGTGTACCAGGTGGATGATCTTTTTTAGAAGCACCCTTTTCTCCGGAGAGAATCTCGCTTGAGCCATATGGATTCTCAAATGGCGAGTCAGAGCGCCAGGGCGTCTTCGTCGCTCCCACTTGTGGCATGGTATTTGTCGAAGTCGAAGTCGGGTACGCATATACTTGTCCTGTTAGCAATGCGTGCCTATCAGGCACGGCTGCATGACGCCTATTCATAGTATCACCACCCTGTTGCTCGTCGAGTAATTCTTTCGTGTAATACGGTCGCGCAGTTCAGCGTCTCTTCACGCCGACCAGGGGGACGTGTCGTGTTGATGTTGTTACCGGCCCACTCCCTACTAGGTAGACATGAGTTTGATGCACTTGGACCGCGCAGGTGTATGCGTTTGCGTGCACCCACGTGACTCTTATGAAGCCTGACATCTGTGCGTCCTCCCCAACACCTAATCTCAAACAGAGAACACTCTCCTCCCAAACTATTCTTTCTATTCCTCCACTAATCGACAGGTGTGGACGCCCAGGCCTACTGACATTTTGACTCTAGGGAATTACTTTGAGTTTTGCTAACCAGCAACCCAACGTGCAACCGATTTCTCTTTTTTTTTTTTTTTGGCGCAGCAACTTTGGGTTCGTGTCTGGCCCCCAAAGTGCGTGGTGGTGAGTGGAGAAGGTGTGAAATATACAGACCAAACCGGCCAGGTAGCTTGTGAACTGTGGTTCCCCTGTCGGTAGAAGTAACCGATCAAAAACTCTTGCCAGCAGCAAGTTATAAAGTGATACCCAGTATGATGTTGGGGTTGTCGCGCGAATCAATATCCAATGTGACTGGTACAGCCAGTCTGCTAGTTTGGATTTTCGCGCAATCACCGTGCGTATGACTTTATCTGACTGACATCTCTAGACAAATCTACAAGAACTTCCGCACGAAAAGTGTGGATGGTCTGTCATTTGTCTTTCTGTTTCAGTGGACGATGGGAGATCTTACAAACTTAGTTGGAGCATTCCTTACTCGCCAACTTCCTATTCAAATTGTAATTGCCGCTTACATGCTCGTGATTGACGTGTCTCTATGTATTCAATATGGCTTATACTACCAGAGACCGGAGAAAATACAGCGCGTGTCAGGATTCTCTGCAGAACGCTCGCCATTGATCTCAGGACCCTCTCGACATGCTCGTGCAATGTCTAGAGTCCACTACAAATCACGCGGGCACTCCCTTGATCCCTGGCTCGTTTATCGAGTAAAGCCACACCGTACAGCGAAACGGTCTTATGGTTATGGATCTACTCATCTTCAACCAGAAAATTTGCCGATCAACACAAACTCTCGAAAAGCTGCCACATCGCTTGATCGCGGGCGCAACCGAGCCACACGACACATTCGCGGGTACATGTCTCGCTCCAACACGTTGCAGGCGCCTAGCAGGGTCGGTTTAGATGCTGGATCACTAGATATTTCAGGCAAAATGCGGCGAGAGCATGGGCGCTCCACTAATGGCTTGCGTCGTGGTTCTGTAATGGCTATGCTTAGTGTCGGCATGCTGGTATCCTTGGGACCCATCAACATGCACATGCGTGAAAACGCTCCGCCTTTAGTCTCGTCAACGTCGCTGATGGCGGCGCCCACGGTCGTGGCTGCACAAAAAGGGATACCACCGCCTTGGGACTTGTTCTCGGGTGCTGTGAACATATCTTCGTCGCCTATATCAGCAGCTCCTACCACTGCTACGACTGCTGTACCATTACCCGCACCTCGCTATCCAATTCTTCTGTACATGCCAGACATGATGCTATTTAGACGAAGACGCCGACAACCACATGAGCCACCTCTTCCGCTCAGCGTTGTGATAGGCCGCATTTCTGCATGGCTTTGCACTTTACTGTACATGACGTCACGTTTGCCTCAGATTTGGTCAAATTTTCGACGCAAGTCTGTTCGTGGTTTGTCCATGCTCTTGTTTCTTCTTGCCTTTATCGCGAATCTGCTGTATTCCATTAGCATTGTTTCGAATCCAAAAGCTGTGGGACCGGGCAGCTACGACTACTTGTTGGAAAGCTTACCATTCCTGCTGGGCAGTAGCGGCACCCTGATATTCGATGTTGTCATCCTTGCACAGTATGCAATGTGGTACGAACGTCCTGTACCCAAGGCACGTTCAACCATTCCGGCCTAGCAAAGTCAATGTCCAAGTGTATTCATGTATGCAAATATGGGTTGAGTACTGCTTTTTGAGCGGCGTGTATCGCATTATCACATTAGATGGTCGCCGTGATGCAACTTCGTAATGCGTCGGGGGTCGGCCGTGCAGCTATAGCATGCGGTTCGAACCCGAGGTTCTGGCGCACCCATTGGGCCGTTGTTGCACCAATACATGCCACTTTGGAGCCCATTTCTCTCTCAAACGGCACGATCCACCGGCGCTGTGTCAACTCAGGCAGGGCATAGTTTCCACCACTTGGCGAAAAAAATACAATCCAATTTGGCTGTGCTGGCTGAGGTGACTGGAATGACTCCGCTGATTGAATGGGTGGCCGTAACCAAAGGTCTGTCTCTAGTTCATGTTCGGCTGCAACGGGCTCGTATCCAGTCATGACGAGTCCCTCACGACGGAGTTGCGATGAGAAACTCGAGGGACGGCTAGAAGATGCAGTTGACATGTGCTCTGGCAAGTCGCGTTCAAGGAGAGCGCAATTTGCTTCGAAGCGAGGATGTTTGCTTGTTTCGTAAACGAGCAGCTCATGTAACGCGGCAGGAGCATGGTGGGCCCGTAGGGTGTCGAGCAAGCTGCTGGATCGCTTGTCACCGACTAGATACAAAAATTCACATGGCTTTCCAAGTGTATGAATGTCTTTGAGAATAACATCACGGGCAAGAGATTCGGCATTCCCTGCTTGTTCGCCGCGCACATGACTGGGCTTGAATGCAGTAGGCACGGTCATCTCACGCACATACTTGGCCGTCGCAGGTCCTACGACGTAGAATGGCATGTTGCTCCATGCACTAGAAGTATTGCTAAGATTATTGTGATTTCCTTGAGATGCCATTTGTTGATACACACGTATACACGTGTCATGATAGGCCTGTGCGGCTCTTTGGCTCGGAAGAACGATGCCATCAAATGATGTGGAGCGCTCATGCACACGATGTATGATGCCTTCTAGTTCGTTGATATGCACGGTTTGATGTGTGAGGATCGGGAAGCTTGTAATACAAAATTCACGCTGGTTCGACTCTGTGCTGTACATGTGATGCGTCATAAGGTAGTCGTGTTTGCTTGTAGACTCGGGCCCTGTACGTGCAGAATTCAACTCTTCTTTGGCAGAATTATCAAGCCCCTTTTCATTACCACTAGCAGTGCGATAGCAAATGTCTCCCCAAGCAGATTGCTGTTGTGGTTCGGATCGCGGTGAACCTGGCGTCGAGCTGCGTGTGTCCAGGGCGGATAGTTCAAACGATGGTAGACAAAAAGGGCCAAACGCATCATGATAAGGATCTGTGCCCTGCTGGACGGACACTGGCTGTCTCAGGAGCAAAACGCTTACCGGCTTTGATCGATGTGGCATGTGAGCAACCGTCCGGACAATAGTGGGGAATATTGCCCTTAGGTATGTTGGTGTTTGGCTGACCAAGCGAGCCGCCAACGACGTCCGTGCATCTCACTACGAGTCCCTCAAATGAGTTCGATCACATATACCCACGTGGCGTAGTTTTGGGCGCAAGCGAGGAACGATCGAGAACGTGGGCGTGCAAGAGAAATGCCTTTCGTCCTAGTCGGAGTGGAGGTGAATGTGGGCTCGGGGCGTGTGTTCGCTCGACTCCCACTGATTATCGCGCTCATGTGACCGAAGGTGTGAGAACCTGCAGCGCGGCGCTGAGTGGCGGGGCTCATCGGCTATTTCGGCCGGCGGCATGCCCGAACCGCAGGCCGGTGATGCTGTGGTATAAAACGGACCGAGAGCGTTGCGCAGGCTAACTTTTTTGTTTCCTTCATCCAAACGGGCGAGACTCACTTATTCATATCTACCCGTTATGTTGACACTCACCATTCCTCGTGTCGCCCTTCGTTCGGCCACAGCCCCGCGTCAGTTTGCTGCCGCAGCCGCTGCAGCTTCAGCAGTTCGATTTGCGTCGACGAAGACGCTTACTGAGGCTGTGAGCGAGACAGTGCCGGCCAAGCGTGAGCAGCTCGCTAAGCTGAAGGCCGAACACTCGGAGGCGAAGCTTGGTGATAGCACGGTGGGCCACCTGCTGGGTGGTATGCGTGGCCTCAAGTGCATGCTGTGGGAAGGCTCTGTGCTTGACGCCGAGAGCGGTATTACGTTCCACGGAAAGAGCATTCCCCAGTGCCAGAAGGAACTGCCAAGTGCAAAGGACATTGGTCGTCCTGGTAAGGAGATGTTGCCTGAGTCGATGCTTTGGCTCCTGCTGACAGGCAAGGTTCCGACGGTTGAAGAAGCGAAGGGTCTGTCGCAGGATCTTGTCTCGCGCGCTAAGTTGCCGAACTACATCGAGAAGCTGATTGACACGTTCCCCAAGTCCCTTCACCCTATGACCCAATTTTCGACGGCTGTCGCGGCGCTCAACCACGACAGCAAGTTCGCTGCCGCTTACAACGCTGGTGTGAAGAAGACGGAGTTCTGGCAACCAACCCTCGAAGACTCGCTTGACCTTATTGCTCGTCTCCCAGCTGTTGCTGCCCGCATTTACTACAATGTGTTTGGCAAGGGTGACGGCAAGCAGAACGTGGACCCAAGCATGGATCTAGCGGAAAACTTCACTCACATGCTTGGCTATGGTGACAAGGAAGGTCTCGTAGACTACATGCGTCTGTACATCTCAGTGCATGGTGACCACGAAGGTGGTAACGTGTCGGCCCATACGGCTCACCTGGTTGGCAGTGCCTTGTCGGACCCATACCTCGCGTATTCTGCTGCGTTGAACGGTCTCGCCGGCCCTCTGCACGGTCTTGCTAACCAGGAAGTGCTGAACTGGATTCTCGAGCTCGAGAAGGAGGTTGGCTCTGACCCAAGCGACCAGCAGATCATTGACTCGCTCTGGTCGACGCTCAAGAGTGGCCGTGTCGTTCCTGGTTACGGCCACGCTGTCCTGCGTCAGCCAGACCCACGTTTCACGGCTCTGTCGGGCTACTGCGACACTCGACCTGAGCTTCAGAAGTCGCCAACTGTCAAGCTTGTTCAGCGCCTCTCGCACCTTGCTCCACCAGTGTTGACGGAACACGGCAAGACGAAGAACCCCTTCCCTAACGTGGACGCTGGCTCGGGTGCGCCTCTGTACACCTACGGTCTTGACGAGTTCAAGTTCTACACGGTGCTCTTCGGTGTGTCTCGTGCCTTTGGTGCATTGCCTCAGCTTGTCTACGACCGTATGCTTGGTCTCCCCATTGAGCGTCCCAAGTCGCTTTCGATGGATGCTCTCGAAGCTCTCTTGAAGAAGTAAGAGGTGCCGAGCATGTCAAATTGCGACGTATCATAGCACCATATGGCGTTTCTATGATAGTGTGATAGTCCTTCATTGCTATTGCAGGCTCCACGGTTGCTTGTAATTTACTTGGACGTACTTATAGTTGGGGTCTTTGATAGGCTCATGTCACTCACCACCTTGTATGTACATGTGAGCAAAAGCAGGTGCATCTTGATAAGGTTTTATGCGAGACACCGTCCAGAGTTTGGACACTGTGCTTCGAGCGTCAATGAAAGATAGATCAGCGATTCTGAACCATTTTTGAGTTACCCAATGGATTTATACTATACATACTTGCATCTCTTTCCCTATGCATACAGTTCTTGTTCATTTTGCTTTACCCTTTCTTTCCTTCCCCTCTCATACGTCGTTGACATGTTAGTCAAACACAATGACGGGATTAATATGATCCATCGGAAATAAGTAATTACCTGCAGCTGCTTCGCGCTCCAAAAACTCTGTCGGATGCTCAATGAGGGTACCACAACACATCGTCAGGCGATCAATCAATGCAGCTGCCTCTTCTGATGTAAGTCCCCCAGGTCCTGAGCTTGTCACATGCTCATAATGTTGGATTGCTGTCTTGTAAGCGGCCCAAGTCTTGACCTCATCGTCAGGCACGCAATGAAACACATCGCGGAAAATGCTTGTATTATGAGCAGCAACCATTTTCCACACAGAGTCGTAGCAGGCGAGCGGATCCAGCAAGCTGTTTGGAAAGAAAGAAGGCTTCGTAGATCCATGCAGATCTGTTGTGCTTGGGACGACCGTGGACATGATTCTGGTAGCCTTTGTCGCCGAAACAGTCGTTTCATCAACCAATTCTGAGCTGGTGGTGTGTTGCAACACAGGCGACGTAGCAGACAAGTGTTCGAGCACACCAACCTCAATCTGGTCGACATCAAGTCCCACATGTTCTCGCATCAGACGGACACGAAGTGTATGAGGAAAGCGACCGACCTTGTACGGTCGGCCAGCCATACTTGAAGGGATCATGTCTTCGTCACGTACAATGCAAGCAAGTTCGGAGTCACGGTCGCCCCGCTGACTGCGTTCATTGATATTGGCACTCCCAATAATGGCAAGTCGATCGTCCGCGATAAGTACTTTGTCATGCAAGTATACTTGCTCGGTTGTGAGCTGGCCATGTCGCATGCGGCCCCAAGCACGCAAAGAAAAGAAGCCAATGTACGCGTGGGGATCGATGCCAACTGACCGTAGGCGCGCGAAGATCGAATGGGGGCCACGTGCAATCGACAGGTACTGCAGCGATGAGATGAGCCGCACAGAGCCGCTTTCAGCATGATCGTACGCCATTGGGAAGCCGGGTGTGGCGGGTATCACAATGATCGCACGCCACGGTGTTTTATCGCGGTGTGCTCGAACAATTCTCTCAACGAGTGCAAGGCCAATGCTATTCTCGATTTCTGTGCTGTCCATGATTGTGGATGATACAAAGAATTGGTTCTCCACATAAACAAAGTGATCACTTTGCTCGATGGCCTTCAGGTAAGCGGTCTGGATCGAATGCTCAATCATCTTGGGCGTGCCAAGACTCCAAGGACCTGCAGAGCGGCAGATTTGCACCTCACAGGTGCCACGCAATCCGTAGTGATCAAGATCTTCTGGCTTCAGGTCGGACGGTGGAAGCAAAAAATCCATGCGGCGCGTGTGTTTTTTGGTGCGAAGTAGCATGTTCCATCGCTGGCAAAAGTGCCGACACAGATCTCGCGCGGGTTGACCCATGATCTGCACACCTGTGTCATGCCAAGGCATACGAGGCACCTTGTCGCGTGGAATCAAGTCCATTTCTGGCTTCGAAAGCGTCTGCCACTCTACAACACGCTCATTGGCATAATCCTGCCCGGGCCATATGTGTGCTTCGGCGCCGTTTCGCACAGGGCCGAGAAATTTTGGATCTGCGCCTGAATGCCCTTCAATCTCGGCATCATCAACGAGCGCATGTGATGGTGTATCGTAGCGACCAAAGCACAAGTCAAAGCCGCCCATAAATGCGAGCATTTCGTCAATGACGCATAGCTTCTCATGGTGCGCCCAGTAAAACGTGCCAGTTTTTAAATGGCTCGGCGAGCGCTGCACGACAATGTTGGGATGCAGAGACATCAGGCGTGTTTTTGCATAGCCGGAATCCGTGGGCGTGAACTGATTTGACACCTCATTGTACAAGATCACATAAATACGCACACCTTCTTGCGCCTTTTTCAAGAGCAAATTATCTAGACGCCATTCAGGTGTCCCGGGTCGTCGCAGGTACAGCTCAGGCGAGAGCCACCAATCGTGAATGTAGATTCGCTCATGTGCATGGAGGATTGCTTCGGACAGGTTCCAATAGTAGTCGCGCCCATCAACAAGCCACTGGGCGACGACATGCCTGCGGATAGGTGCGAAGCTGCCGAAGCGATTCCGCTTGCCGAAAGGATTGTAATGAGCCGCATACTTGAGGCTAAGCAAAAACTGCTCCATCTCCCGCTCTGAGCGAGCAACAAGTTTCAGCTTACGCTCGGCATTGGAAATATCGAAGCGGTGCCGCTTCACGTAGTCACTGACTCTGCCCGTAGAATGCTGCTGGTGCTCGCCGACGATTTGCTCGTCTTTCTCATCGGGAGCATGCTTAAGCGACGAGCTTCGAAGCGTATGTTTTCTCACCACTTCAAACTCCTGGTCCATCAAAAAAACATCGAGCACCCTCAGGCTTTGTATGTCGCTCACAATTACAATATAACTCTCACGCACAATGAACCACCTTGGGTGATGGCGGTGCGGAAGTTTCATGAAGGCTTGCGTATCGCGCCAAGAACTTTTGGACTTGATTTGCAGGTAGCCCTGCTTTCCTAGATGTCCACTCAGAGATGCGATCTGAAGACCCATGGCACTGAGCTCCAAGAACCGGCACAGCCGGTTCGCCTCCGGACGAAACATGACAAACTTGATCAACTTCGTCAAGTACTCTGTTAGTGCAGCTCTGTATGCGCGATCTTGTGTTTCCTGCCGTTCCTTGCTGTCGTGCTGCCACTGTCGAGTCAGCCGACTCGTGAAACTGCCTTTCGGGAAACTAGGCACTACCCTATCCGACTCGGAGTCAAGCGTGAGTCGCCTCGAAAGTGTTGCCGCGACATCTTGTGTACGATAGTATGCATGAAGAGAAAAAAAGTCGCGCATCTCACGATATATGACCCAGGCTAGCATGCCCGAGCCATACCTGAGCTCAATGCGGTACACGACATGGCCGGAACTCGGCATGTGCACCGAATCAGTGACTACGACTTGCAAGTATTGTAAAAGCACAGGAATACGCGGAATATCTTGTTCATCGCGCTCAATTTTCATCTTGAGCAAGGCGGCCGAGAATAGTCCCAGTTGTAGCTCTGCGACGATATTAGCTGGACGTTCTTCGTTCTCTGGCGGTGACACACGTGGGGATTCTTGTTTACCGCGCCATAGATGCGCGAGTTGCGAACGAATAGGGTGTGGTGATATTGGTGTGTTCGTGTCAGAGAACGATGAATCTTGCCTCCGGGGGCGGAACCAACGAGGATGTTGTTGGTGGTCGGTTGATGCTGATGCTACTGAGCCAGGCGCTGTAGTCGCGGCTTCGTTAGGGACAGCAGACATCTTTGCAGGCTGTGCCCTAGACTCTTCGGGGGGATGTAGACCTGGCGCAGCTAATGCGACCTCTGTATCATGACTCGTCCATCCAGACTCCGGCGATCTTAAAGCATGCTGATTAGACATGCTTGCGTGATGAGTCGCACCAAGCATCAAGAGAGTCGAAATGCTTTCGTATTGAGTTGCTTCTCACTCACTCTCTTTAGCAGCAAGAAGTGTGTAAGAGAGAGGTGACCGACGTAACCCGATCGCACGCACGAAAGGCGGCGACGCCGTAGTAAAGCTGGAGTGGATCGCGTACACTTACACTCGGTAGTTCGCTTTGTCCTCCACTACATCACACCATTCACCATTCGCTCACCAAACCCACACCACGCTTTCATCAGCGGCCAACCCAGTGGTTGACGCCTGACTGTTGAACACCTCCACAACACTAATTCCCCCACTGAGGCCCACCGCTGGACAGGCTGGAGACTACTTCGTTGTGAAAAACGATCTTTGATGTACGTGTGGAAGTTATGCCAAGATGGATGAGAAGAGGCCAAGAGCTGGAAGTGCTAACGATACAGGGCGCAAACTGACTTTCTAAACGTATGTGTACATGAATGATGCATGAGAAAATAGACTCACACGTTGGTGAAAGCGTGCGATTGATATCGTGCAGAGAGCCATTGACGAAGATGTGAAGCACAATTACCAAGAAGCATATGTCCAATATCAAAACAGTCTGGATTATTTCATGATGGCCATCAAATGTAAGTAAGACTAGCGCTGTGTCCCATTGGGCATGCCAACACCTGTGCCAGACGAAAAGAATGACAAGTTGAAGCAACTGATTCGTGCCAAGTTTGTCGAGTACTTGGATCGAGCGGAAAAGCTGAAAGAACATCTGGGGAAAGTTGCTCAAGTTGAGAATGCCGATGGTGGTGGCGGATCGGGAAAGAGCACGATTGGTGCTTCCAGCAGCAAAGGCGACACTGATGACATGGATGCTGAGACACGCAAGTTGCGCTCCGGCCTGTCGAGTACGTACGATGCACGCGCACAAATTCATGTGCTCATATGAACAGATGTGATTTTGACGGAGCGGCCGAATGTGAGCTGGGACGACGTCGCTGGTCTATCGAGTGCGAAAGATGCGCTGAAAGAAGCGGTGATTTTACCGATCAAGTTTCCTCAGCTCTTTACAGGCAAGCGGAAGCCATGGAGTGGCATTCTTCTGTACGGTCCACCAGGTACGGGAAAATCGTTTCTTGCAAAGGCCGTCGCGACACAGTCGAACAGCACGTTCTTTAGCGTGTCAAGTTCTGACCTTGTGTCGAAGTGGATGGGAGAGAGTGAGCGGCTGGTTAAGCAGCTGTTTGCTATGGCCCGTGAAGCACGACCATCGATTATCTTTATTGACGAGGTCGATTCGTTGTGCGGTACGCGCAACGAAGCTGAGAGCGAGGCAAGCCGGCGTATTAAGACCGAGTTTCTTGTTCAGATGAACGGCGTCAACAACGACGACCAAACGGATGTATTGGTTCTGGGCGCAACAAACATCCCGTGGGCCCTTGACTCGGCGATCAAGCGACGTTTTGAAAAGCGTGTATACATACCGCTACCCGAGCTGGATGCGCGCCGCCGCATGTTCGAACTGAACATTGGTGCTACGCCATGCAACCTGACACATAAAGATCTTCGGACGCTGGCCGCCGAAACGGAAGGGTACTCGGGTGCTGACGTGGCTGTCGTCGTTCGTGAAGCTCTAATGCAGCCAGTGCGTCGTGTTATGAATGCTACTCACTTCAAGCTGGTGCTAGAGACTGCTGACGATGGCTCCATGCAGGAGAAATACACGCCCTGCTCACCGGGTGATCCAGACGCGCGTGAAATGACATGGATGGATATTGCTTCGAACGAGCTCAAAGAGCCTGTCCTTGTTATGAATGACTTTCTCAGGGCACTTCATGCCGTGCGACCATCTGTCTCGGCGGCCGATATCCAAAAGCATCTCAACTTCATGCAAGAATCTGGAGCAGAATAACGAGACTCAATCCATGGAACCCCAATGTCTATACTATGATCGTAGCGAGCGCAACAGTAAATCATGTACACCATTGACAGAGCTGAGTACGCGCGTGGCACTAGATTTGTAAGAGATGTACGTTTTTCGGCTGCGAGTCGTGCGCAACAGTACCAAGTCAGTGGCATCACGTAACTGTTGCTAGTGATAAGGGGAAGGAAGGGAGGGGGAGGGGGTTCGCTCGCCAAATAGTATGTTGCTTGGATGCGGCATGGACAGGCTGCGAAGTAAAGGCACTTCTCATGGTGCTTTGTCTAGTTGTGCTGCTGGTCAGTCGAAGAAAAAAAGAGAAAATAAAAATAGGCTGAGGAAAGTGGGGGTGCTTGGGTCACACCCAGGACGCATATAAGGACTACGTACCTCTCTCGCGAGATTTGCGTGACGCTCCGTACAAACGCACCAGACTAGGCTTGATTGTCTCTTCAAGTGGCGCTGTGGTTTGCACATGCTCGATAAACTTGGTCCGATCCGCATCAGGAACCGCTTCCAAAGGAAGCATCTGTGCAGCTGAAATAGTCCAGGTTGTCAGCTCGTGAGGGTAGTCGAGTGCTAATGTACGCATAATGGCCACTACGACGGGCATGTTCTCCGGTGGGAAATGTGTGACCAGACCAAGCAGGATCGTACGCACAGTGTCAGAGCCGCGCTCGCCAACGACCATGCGGATGGTCTGGACAAGTGTGCGGTCAGGAGCAGGAGCCTCGCGCGCATACTCAACAATGGCACGTACGACATCGGTAGCAATTCCAACGAGGCTTGGTGAAAGTGCACACAGTGCTTGGATAGCGATCGCATATGAATGAGAGAAAGATGCTGAGCCGAAGAGGAGTGCCGGGGCCGTCTGGATGGTCACGAGACACGAGTGCAGGTAGTCATCCAGGACGTCTGAGATTGCATCGGGCGCAGGCGCCGCAGCCAGAAGGCTCATGACTTTGTGTGTTGTACGATCCATCGCATGACCCAGCTGTGCACGAAGAATGTCATTCGCTTGTGCGCCATATTGATCCATGGACTTGCCAATGATCCATACATAGCCAGAGAAACCCGTGGCTTCCAGGCACGAAGCAAAGCGGTCAAGCAAGGCCGGCAGCGTCGGCTCGGCGCGATCGCCAAAGAAAATGAGCGCACGACGGATCAAAGCAGACGTACGCTCAGAGATGAAAAAGACGTCTCCATACCGCTCGAGCAGCCGGTCGAGGATCGCATACGCTTGCGAACACGTAGATGCACACGCTTCTGGCAGCGTACTTGCGAGCGAGACGCCCATGACCTGTAGGATCCGGGCAAGTTGCTCCATGCGATCAGCCGCGCGCATCAGGTCGGGTTTTGTTGCATTTGGCAGTGCACTTACGTCATGCACGCTCTGGAGAAGAGGCTCAGCCAGGCGGAGAAGCGCATCTGACGCAGCCGCAGCTGAAGACATCGCTGTGATGACGTGCGTGAGTGCTTCTGAAACGGCAACTAGGTCGTCAACGGCGAGATGATCATACACTGTGCGGAAGAATTCCAGGAGCTGCGGATAGTATGGCACGAGATGTTCGCGACAGTCCTGGCACAGGAAGTTCATCGCCTGCGCGGCAGCAGCGGCAATGTCTTTGTCGGAGCCATCGAAGCCTGTCGTGATAAATGACAGCACTTCGTGAAGATGCTCGGGATGCTCTGCGACCCACTCAGTGAAGCGGGAAATTACCAGCAGGCCCGCGTACCGAAGCCGTGGGTGCGGGGGCAAGCGAGGCACAAGCGCAAATACACTCGGGACGACGTCGCTGGTCTGAATATTGATCTGGCCACCCATGGAGCGCATAGAAAACAGTGGCGCTTCCATATCCTGCCAATGCAGCTCTGGCGATGCTTGGGCCAACGCCGACTCAATGAGATGCAGCGAGCGTGCAATACATGCCTCTGCACCCAGGACATAGCAGCAGTCTTTGAGCGTGTCGCCCATGTAGTGGCGGAAGCTGCGGAAGTCATCGCGCTCCTGGCCAGTGAGTGTGTCTTCGTCATCATTAGGGAATCGAAGATGCCGTAGAATGACAGCAAACAGCTGCTCATACACATCACGGAACGGCAATGCGGACGACTCGCCCTGCTCCAGTGCCTTGTGCACGTCGGACGCCAGCAGGTACCAGAAGCGGAACGTGATCTGCACAATGTCCAGGTCGTGGTACGACGCACAGTCCAAGACCGTTTGGACAATCGGCAGGAGCGCGGCCGTGTGTTGTAAGATGAGCGCATGATACGTCTCGCCGGCCTGGACAAAAATGCGGCAGAGGCCACGCACACGGTCCTCATCATCACCAGCCGCTGCAAGTGCAGGACGCAGCTCCTCAAGACGCGGTAGAATCTGTTCAATAACAGACTGATTCTCGTGAATTTCCTGCGTCTCGTTGATCAGGTCACACACGACATCGACAGCGGTGTCGAAGAGCTCCTCGTCCTGGAGTGCATCAAATGCACACGCAAGCAGCGGCGTTTCTGCAAGCTGCAGCGCGGATACCTCACCTGCCTTGAGCCAGCTCCGAAGGCAAGCCAGAATCATCGCCTGAATCGGCGTCGTCACGCCATCTGCACGGATGTACATGTAAAGCACCTGGAGCACGGTCGGTGCATGCTGCGTAAGCAGCTGGGGAACACGCTCATGGTACGCGGCATTGTCGATAGGGATCCTGTGGTTCATCGACACTTCTTCAGGAAGCACCGTGAGAAATTCGAGAAGCACTCCCACAGTCGTGGGCGCGCTGCCAAAGCGTTCGATCATCTGTGGGATCACGGCGCCCCAGCGAGATTCAGGCATTTGCAGTGCAAGAGCCGCTAGTGCCAAACAAAGTTGTGTCTGGATTACACGTGGCCCAGAAGCATACATGTCCAATGCATGTAAGAGTGTGTCGCGCAGCTGTTCCTGCGACGCTCCTTCCAGCTGCTCCAAGTCAAAGGTGACTTTGGAGCGGAAAGTCTGCGCAGAAAAAAGTCGCGACTCCAATGGGAGATCCTGCGACAGCAACAGAGTATTTGCCGTGTTCCATGCCTGCGGCGTTTTTTGGAACTGCAGCAAGGCAAGGTTCGCTTCCTGCTTAGCGCTAGAATTGGGATCATGATAAAGTGCCTGCAGCGCCGCAAGGACAGACGACACGTCTGGATGGGAAGCTGCGGTTGCTGCCACCGCCGCTGCTTCACTGCTACTCATGAACGATCACGATTGCAGACGCAATTAGGGAATCCGCCTGTCGCTAGTCCACAAAAAAGAAAGGTGAGAGTAAAGACTCGGTGTGGGTGCGTGCGTGTGTGTATCTGTAGATTGATGACGTCAGGCGCGTGCGTGTGGGTGAGTGTGTGTTTGTGTGCGTGTCTGCACATAAATCCACACACATTCGTGACCATCTGGTGTTGCACAAAAAAGAATTACGTAAGTGCAAACGCCCAGCGCCTCCATTCGGTGTACACAAGGATGGCGTCGGGGGTGGGGCGGCGCGTGGAAAAAATACGAAGCACAATCGATGGGAGAGACTAAGAAGAAAAAATACAAGTGGCGCCTGTAGAACGATTCAGCAAGTCATTAGGCTGAGCATAATATCACACAATCTACCATCAGACCGAAGCAAGCATCAAGAGCGGGACGTGGGGAATCCATATGCCAGAAAAACAAAGCCGAGAAGCTACGAGTGAGAGGCGGGTGGTGGCTTCGACTGGCACAGGAGCTTGTAAAGGCCACTGTCTTCAAAGCACCAGTTAGGCGACGGCCACGCAAACACATGCTCAAGCAGACGCGCAGCTGTGGGCCGACGATCCGGGTCAATTTCAAAGCAATTTCGCAAGAAGTGGGCTGCAGGCTTGGAGAGCTTGACGTCGGGGGGCACAGGCGGAGCACGTCTTTGTGCACCAATTTTGAACATAGCCTGGATGGCTTCTTCGTCCGACCAAGGGCGTCGTCCAGCAAGCATTTCAAGAACGACACAGCCCAGACTCCAAATATCCACCTTCGCGCTGTAACCCTTGCGTGAGAGGCTCACGACCTCAGGCGCCATCCAGAAAATCGTACCCTGCAAGGACATGTTCTCGACATTTGCATAAATGTCCTCACTTCGACGCACTGTGCCGAAATCAGAAATTTTGCATGTACCCTGGTAATCGACAAGCAGATTGTCTGCCTTCAGATCACGATGCAAAATACCTTGCTTGTGCAAGTAGGCAAGACCCTGGAGCGTCTGGTTCAGAAACGAGCTCGTCATGTCCTCTTCAAACTTTCCATAACGGCGCAGGCAACTGCCGATCGAGCCACCTGGTACATACTCAAGAAAGATACTTAGTGTGTCGAGCGTCTCTTCGAAGCCGAGGCACGTGACCACATTTGGATGATCCAAGTCCTTCAGTGTCTCGATCTCGGACTTGAGGGCTGACACTATGCTCCGCTGCCGCGACGAGTCACGGTCGGCCGCTGTGCGCGGGAGCTCAACCTGCTTGACAGCAATCATCTCGCCAGTTGTTGCATTCAGTGCGAGATACACGCGACCGTACGTGCCCTTGCCGATAAGTTCACCCTTTACCCATTTGAATACAGGCCGGTTCTCCGGATCCGACTCAGTCAGGCCATTCGGCACAATGCCCACAGAATTGGCACCATTCGTCCGCATCTCAACCATGCGCCCACCCCACAGTTTCGTGCTGCGCCGTCTATTCAGGAGCTCATCGTTCCTGTGCATCTGTCGTCGTTCCTCTTGCTTTGTCTTTTCCAGCAGCTGTCGTCGGTTTTGTGCAATGACACGGATCGAGTGATGTTGATGTCGCGAGAGCCCACGCGGGGCACGACGTGTCTTGGGCGCTGATCCAGACGACGTAGTGCCACCTGTGCTCAGATTCGCTCCGCCGCCGTTTACCACTCCACTCCCGTTAGCTGCTCCTGACTCGCCGCCCACAAGAGCAGTGCCGGCAGCACCTCGCTCGTCCTTATGCGCAGACGGAGGCGTTTCACTTTTGGGCTGCGGTGAAAGACCCATATCATTAAGTGGCTTGTCCAGGTCATGTCGCGGAAACAGGTTATCAAGTTGTTCGTACAGTTCCTCCGCAGGTGGACGCAGCGCCCAGCTTGTGCCGCTGTTCTCCCGTGCATGCATCGTCGTTTGAGGGGGAGCTACTTGAGCTGACGATTCCACTCGCTCAGGCGGTGGCGAAATCGACAGCGACAGCACAGGGCGCGATCCATCACGTGGCGTTGTTGCCTGTGGCGACGCATGGACAGTATCTGACTCAAGTGGGTGAGATGTAAGCGTGGCCGCATCCAGCGGTTGCGCAAACGTGCCACCCAGCGTGTCGTCTGCAAACGAGTCAAACTCGCTTGCAGCGCTCTTTCGATCTTGCGACACTCGAAGATGTGCAAGTAAGCGTTGCATTGAGCCGTCCGTACTGCCATGGTCTGAAAGCGGCGTCGATACGGCTGATGGCGTGTCACGCGCAGAATGGTCGTTGGAGTCAACATGCTCCTCAGAGCGCCACGGCGAAATTTGCGAGGACATAGGCGAAGAGCTGTTGGGGGATGGCAATGGCAGCGGACGAGCAGCAGAACTGTATTCCGAGCCTCGATAGAAAGTTGGGTATATGTGGTCGTCAAGAAATGGCCGAGCATCGCTCGAGTTGGACGTGGTTCGTGCTTTCGGCCGCTCTCGTGCGAAGCCGGGAATCATCGATGGAGGGAGCGTCGGCGTAGGTGCCGGCGCAGACGAGGAGGCAGAACCAGATAAAGAAAGGGGAGAGGACGCTGGGGCTGAGGAAGAATTTGTCATGGTAATTGATGCGGGAATTGAACCATGCTCTTGGTCAAGAGCATGCCCAGGGACAAGACTAAGGCTTGGAACATGAGGCGCACGACGCGCCCCGCCCACGGCTGCAGGCGGTTCATCCATGCAAGGGGAAGAACTCAGGTTTGGCGTTTCGTACGCAGATGACGCAGGACGGCCATTAGGCGAGGGATGCACAGCAGGCACTGGCATCGACGAGGATGGGTGCCATGCTGGTGGGTACATGGGAGGGACAAGATGCGGTGATGTAGACAAACGAAGGTCTTCGGTTTTCTTCGACATTGGTATAACCATGCCGGGCTGCAAAGACGGGAAACTTGACGAGATAGGCATTATGGCGGCGTTCGGTGACATGTGTCGGTTCGCGTAGGGTGTTAAGAAAGCATCATTTAGAGGAACCGTAGAAGGACCGGGAATGATCGATGAATTGGGCATCGACCAAGACGGTGGTCGGCGCGTCACGCCTGGTACGTGTCGCACACCTGTAGCCGTCGGTGCATCGTGTGGCGACATATTCAACGCGAACGGGGCAGACAATGGTGGCGCGTGTTTCGATGACGGTATGTGAGGTCTCTGTGACTGTGAGGGCTGTAGCGGGGGTACTGGCAATGTCTGGGGTGGAAGTGAAGGAGGCTGCGCTTGAGCAAAAGTCCTGTCAGGAGACGACCACGCATAAGGAACTTTGGATGGGCTAGCATACACAGGTGGTTGATTTACACGGTCTCGTACATCGTCAGTAGATGGAAGCATACTCAAAACACGAAATTTGATCGTGCCCTTGTCATCGCCGAGCTGTAGGCACAAAGCAAGGAGGGTATCGTCGTCAATGAGTGGCGAGTGAGTCAGATCGGATTCGCCAATTTCTGTGCGGAACAGACCCCATTGATGCAAATCAGTCCATGGAAGCTTGAGTTTGCGCAAGATCATCTCGCGGATTGTGGGCGCGGAGTCAAGGCCTGTGACGTTAACAACGGAAAAATGCTCATTGTCGAGGGTGGCCTGGATGATGACTCGATCTGCCGACTCACTCGAAGGCGTTGTAGAGCCGCGGCTCTGCATGTTGGATGACGGGTACGCTCGATTCGCATAAGAAACTGCCATCTGGGCCTGTTGTCGATGCGGCGAACTAATCCAAGCGTCTTCACTGCCGTTATATGAGTGGCGAATGGGCCGGTGGCTTAGTCGACCCGTGTGTTCGTCTCTACCAGACGGGCCAGCGCGTGGCGGCATTTGCATGGTGTTTGCATGCGGTGGATGCACCACTGCACGCTCACTCCATGGATGCATGCCGTACGGCTGCATGAGCCCGCGACGTTAGGTGATGGGAAGGCGGCGTCTGGCAGTAAACTAGGCCGATGTTACAGAGAAGGGATATGAAAATATTATCTGTTTTCCCGTTCTCTTTGAGGAGTTGAATTTGCGGCGACGACAATCTCCCTTATCAAATTTGAAAAATAAGCAGGGTTTCGCCATGTGGAAACAGCCCACGCTGTCTTCTGCCTTTAAGGTGTCAAATCACTAATGGAGGTGGGTTTTAGACACAGCAAACCCCACGAACGTAGCCTGTCTGCGTACGCGTTCGCAACTAGCAAGACCTACCGTGGGATTTCACCATCATAAAGCTACGCACAATACTCTTGGCTCTCTGCATCCCCCACCCCAGCATTAATTTCGAACACTCAGCAAATATACTTTTGTAGAGGAATGAATCGAGATGGTACAGGAAGAAGCGGTTCTGCTGCTACCGGGTCCATGCGCCGCCTAGCGCATGAGCGCAAGGCAGCTGAGCAGCTCGATGATGAGCACGTGCTTGATCTGCGACCCATAAGTGACGATGACTTGCAGTCTTGGCGCGCTATATTGCATGCACCGGTTGATGGCATGTACAAAGGCGGGTACTTTGAAGTGCATATCCAAGTGCCGGAGACTTATCCAATGAAGCCTCCGACAATGCACTTTCGCACACGGATTTTTCATCCCAATGTACACTGGAAGACAGGCGAAATCTGTCTGGACGTGCTCAAGACGCAGTGGTCTCCTGCATGGTCACTTCATAGCGCATGCACGGCCGTTGTAGCGCTGCTGGATAGCCCTGAAGCCGACAGTCCGCTGAACGTCGATGCTGCGAACCTATTGCGCACAGGCGACGATATCGCGTATCGCTCAATGTGTGCGATGTACACTCGGTTGTATGCGGGAACCACAGGTCCGTAGTTAGGCTACGCGCTCCGAGCCTTATTGCGGCGTTAGGCATATCTCGCGCTTCCCGAGCGTATATCCAACTATATGTATCTACTTATGCATGCAACGTTAACAGCAGCCACCTTTCTTGGTCTGGCCGCCATCATCAGTCGATGGCTGCACAGAAATGGTCTCACCGCCACTGGGTTTGATGACATCGTCCGAAGACTGAAGTGCCTTGTTCGACACAATATGGTAAATTTCCGTCAGAATGTTTTGGAACGCCTGCTCGACATTAGATGCATCCAAAGCGGACGTCTCGATAAACGACAAGTTGTTTTCTGCAGCGAATGCCTTAGCCTCTTCGGTTGGTACTGCACGCAGGTGCCTCAGATCACTTTTGTTGCCAACAAGCATGACAACAATGTTGCTGTCAGCATGATCGCGCAGTTCTTTGAGCCAACGCGACACATTCACGTAGGTTGAGTGCTTTGCAATATCATATACGAGAAGCGCACCTACTGCACCACGGTAGTATGCAGACGTAATAGCACGATAGCGCTCCTGACCTGCTGTATCCCAAATCTGCGCCTTGATTGTCTTGCCGTCGACGTTGATGCTTCGAGTCGCGAATTCCACACCAATCGTGCTGCGACTGTCCAGACTAAACTCGTTTCGCGTGAATCGTGACAGCAGGTTCGATTTACCTGTGCCCGAGTCACCAATCAGCACGACTTTGAATAAATAGTCATAGTTCGACTCCGCCGCCATTCTCGTCTGATGGATGCTCGTCGTTCTAGGCGCAAACGTTCACGGTCACGTCACGCGGGCCCTGAGCGGCTTTCGACACACTCTCCTCGGCCGAACGTGATACACCTGCACTCAGCCCCTCGCGCATTTGACACCTCCGCTCGCTCTATGCGTGCGCGTTGGCACGCGCTGCGCGCGCGGCATTTTGGCTTGCACCGCGCGACACATGCAGCGAGCAGCGCCAGGCGCGTCATGGACCAGTTGATTTGTATGGGAATTATGTACCCGTCGCCCTTAATGCAATCTTCCGCATAGCGATGTATGTTGGGATTACGACGCGTAATGACTATCAAATCTTGTACACAATATCTGGCATTCGTCAGCAACGTCCTGCACATGAACACGCACCTTCTGCAAGCATTACTTGGTTCTCTTCACTCATCGCCTCAAGAGCTACACGTGCATCTTCCTCACTGATGGGCGGGCCAGCCGCATTCACAGCATGCAATAATGTAGCCAAGTCCACAAACTCATCTTCAGCAAACGTGCTTGACAACGCGTTAGCTGCTCGCGCACGGAAAGACTTCCACGCAGCTTCGTTTCGACTCGGTTTTGGCACGGCACGTGACCTAAGCTGTTCTGGAGATGTCGGTGGTTGCGGTGTTCGTGATGCCGGCGACGACGCGGACACAGTTGAGGTGGCAGCAGATGTCTCTGTTGTTACTGCTGCCGCCGCTGCACGAGTGGATGCTCGGGTCCCATACACGTTCTGACCAGAAAAACCCTGCGTCTGCATAGCGGATTTTCCGCCCGGCTGTCGATCGGTCTCATCTTGGTCCATGTCATCTGAATCAAACGCAGCATTCTCATCATCATCGTCCTCGTCGTCGCCCGCACTTTGATCGCGTTTCGTTTTGCGCCGCTTGCTTGTTGTGCGCGAATGCATCATCTCTTTGAACAGCGCATACCGCAAAATAGCCTCTGCTGCCTCGGCATCCTGCTCCTCGATCGACTGGCTTAGACGTGCCTTGGCATACGCGGTTGCCAGACGAATTAATGTCTCGAGTGTCCGCGCCGTGAGAGGCGCAGTTCGACGCACATTGCCACTTTGTTCATCATTTCGAAGATTCGCATATACATTCGAGATCCAGGCAGCGGCACTGGGTGTCAGTACAGGAGCAATCCGTGACTTGGCATACTGCAAATATTTCTTGACAAATGCGATCGAAAGCACCTGCTGACGGCGATCCCCTTGGAGGCCCATGTGAAGGAGCGGGTTATACTTTTCGAACGGTAGTTCGTCATCCGGTTCACGCTGGTGCCGTTCATCGTCGTTCCCGCTGTCGCCGACTTCTAACACCTGGTCGAGATTGTCTTTTGCTGGTACACCAGCAGGCTGCCCAGGCTGAACATACCTGTGCATTCGAAGAACATGCTCGGAAATCAAGCGATCCCGTTTCTCGTCAATGTCATCTGTGATTACAAAGAGCAAGTCAAATCGCGATAGCAACGAATCTGGAAGTGCAATGTTGCGTCCAGGCTCCTTGTGAACATCGTACTGGCCATAGATCGGATTAGCGGCGGCAATAACTGAGCAACGAGCATTCAGTGTGGTGTGGATCCCCGCCTTGGCAATGGTCACGGTTTGCTGTTCCATGACTTCGTGGATTGCAACGCGGTCGACGTCTGACATCTTGTCAAACTCGTCAATACATACGACACCACGATCAGCAAGAACCATGGCGCCAGCCTCGAGACGCCGTTCGCCAGTCTCGCGGTCTGTTGTGACGGCCGCTGTCAAACCAACGCCACTACTGCCACGACCAGTCGTCGCAATAGCCAAAGGCGCCGTGTTCAGAACAAACCGCAGCATTTGGCTTTTTGCCGTCGATGGATCACCAACCATGAGAATATTGATATCACCACGAATATGTGTGCCATTAGCCAGGTTCTTTTCTTGGCCGCCTAAGAGCATAAGCAGCACGGCTTTTTTGAGGTACTCGTGCCCGAAAATCGAAGGCGCAAGAGATTGTGCGAGCAAATCAAACACTTCATCACGTCGTGCAATCTTATTGATGTGCCGGATATCCAGATCGGTGAGTGGCAGTTGGGAGATGCCACCGCCAGCCTTATTTGATAGCACATACACGTAGTTGCCGATCATGAGTGTACGAAACGTGGATGTGTTGCTTTGGCCCACACGATTACCCAGTGACTTGTACATGCCAACCAACTGGATGCGATCACCAGGTTTCACTTGGTCCACGAGATCGTCGTCCATCACAACGTCGACACTACGAGGCAATTGGCCTGGCGGCGCTCGCTCGGGCATTTCCTGGATACTAATCATCTGATGATCACGGTAAGTACTAAGGCCAAACTCGGTCGTGAGCCGATTCCCACTTTCATCCGTTGTGGGGTACGTGCTAGTGGTGGGCGGTCCTGAACCATACATGGTAGCATCGCGGTATTCGCGCATATGAAAGCGCGACGTTGCATCACAATAATGCACAGACTTGACGATTTTGGGTCGCACCAAAGAACATCGAGTCACGATGCCCTCCAAGCTCATCATCTTGCCAAGATGCACACTCCGGAGCATGCGGGTGCTAATATGGTTATCACCAAAGCTCCCCCGCAACCCAATGTGATACAACTTTCCCTGTATATCATCCTTAAGCGGATCATGAAGCTGTTCTACAAGCACTTGCAAAGCATGCTCGAATGGCGGTAAATAACCATTGGGCTCATCCAGCAGTCCATGCGAGTACGCTCGGTTGTATGTGCGCAGGTCATCAATATTCACAATCAATCGGCGCTCATCAGCCGCAAGCATGCGCCTGATAGCACTGCGGTAGTCTGTGACACCGCTCTGGTCGTCGAGAAACTCGACAAAAGTTCGTGCGCGATCCTTGAACAAGTCATCATCCAGGATGGGAATATCAATATCAAGACCATCGCTCATGGCTTGCAGATCATAGGCGATGCTTGTTTAGTAGATGCAAGTATGTTCTTCGTGTTTTTAGAAATGAACAAGAAATGGCGTTGGCGAGCACCGCTTGACGACGGCAGTGACAATGACTGAGAGTGGAGTTTACGAGGAGCAATGTCAATGCCAGCGACAAGTATGATAGTCGTCACCACCCTTGCTGCGCACGTGGTATCCACGTGTCTGTGTCCACCTATGTCTGGGGTATATATATACACACATATACTTACATGTTTGGCCATGCAGCTGGATGCGAGCGGAGCTGGCCCGTCGCTGGCGATGTGCCTGAAGATGCAAAAGCGTGCAGCTCCGACATCTGATATATTTGGGTAGTGGTTGGAACAAAAACAGAAAAAGAAACGTACCTCGTTCAGAGCATGTAGATTGTTCGTAAGCGCTGCAAGGTAGGAGCTGAACATGGCGTCGGATGATTTCTGCTGCAGCAAGCATGGGACGCTTGCTGCGTGATCTTTACTATTATCAGATAATGGGCCACGATGTACGACAGAAGATGAGATGTGCGATAGGATGGCTGCATCGTAGGGGTGTGTCCCGTTCTGTACGCCAATGACATACTCGTAAGCAAGCGAGATACGATCATGAAGCATTTGCACCGCCCGGCGCTCAGACTGCAAAGATGCAAGAAGCTGGCTTGTAGCACCTAGATCAGAATGCGTAGGAGAATCGTCGTTGAAATGTGCTAATTGACTGGCATCTTCCAAGACCAACCGTTCATCAGGAGCGGAACAAAGAGACAATGGCACTGGCTTGTAAGATGACGATTCATTCACGAAGCAATGCCATGCTGCGGACGATGCATTCTTTTCATGCAAGAGTAAAAGGGCTGGAAATGTGCTCATGTGAGTACATTCCATTACCTGGGTTGTGTAAGTGCACGTTTCTTTCGAAAAGCAAGCAACGACCGGCCAGGATCGTGCGTGAATGAATTCATGTAAGAAACCAACCTTGGTATGGAAGCTAGCATGATGTACTTTTGGATTGGATCCCAAAGCGTAACAGCCAAGGATGCAGCGCTCTGGCCATACTTGACGGTCTGGTGTTGTAATTAGTACTTGCTAATGTCGCATAGATGACATACACATATCCCAAGCCTGAGAGAGCGCGCTTTCATCGATCTGCTCCTCTGAAAGCATATTGATAGCAAATGAATCGATGATTTTATAGTGTTCGTTATCGGCAGCATCGCCGACTACGACGCCACACACACGGCTGCTCGCGTACACAACTGAGTCATACAACGACACACGAGTCTCGTGTTCTGAAATGCTGAGTGCCGGGAGCGCATGCCTACATAGTTAGTGATTTTTGTACTCTTTGAAAACGTACAGCTCCACGCATACACGTCTTGACGTCATGCTGCCGCACTATTCACCAGCTCACCTGGGTGATGGTGATCCACTTGGTGCCACTCCGGTTTATAGGCGCCCATATCTCCCACGAATGGGCTAAAACCTCCACAACAGGAATGGAGGCTTCAAGAGGATTAGGCCCCTCCCCTTCCCTCCCAAGTGCATGAGATGCACGGTGGATCTGACGTAATCGTGTCAAGGAACTCCCTCACACACGCACGAATGCACATGGTCAGGGGCACATGGGGCGAGAAGGGTCTTTTTTCTTCCTAGGTGGGCGAGAGGGGGAAATGCGAATTTGAGTGGCGTTCGATCGACAACGACGCATGGCTGAATCTGAGACGCCAAAACTCGATGATCATGTTTCGCAGTCAGAAGCGAAGCCAGCAGCATCGGAAGAATATCGGCATGATGCACATGTAACGACGACGACAAATTCGTCGTCGAGCACGGGTGCAAACGCCGGCGAGGGTGCCTATGGCAATGGTGGTCCATCGGCGAGTGCGACTACGACCCATCACCATCACAAGCCGCGGTTTTCAGCATTGAACATTAACCAGCGATTTTTGCAAAGTGCAACTGCCGCGACAGCACCGAAGCCAGCGCTTGCGAGTGCACCCCCCCCACCGGCAGATGAGTCACGGACAGGACCCAGTCCGCGTCTTGTTACGGCGATGCCGGGCCGGATGTCGGCAGCGCAATATCATCATCATCATCATCACCCAGTCACGGATGCATCAAAACACAAGGAGGCTCCCCGCGATGCGCCAGCCGCGCCACGCATGCCATGGGCGAATGTGAACAAGCGTGCGCCTATGATGCCGACCGTGTCATCACAGGACTTTCCCACTGCAAAGGAGGTGATGGAGGCGGAGCGCAAGGCAGAAGAACGAGCGGCCGCTCACGCAGCGGAGGAACATGCGCGGCAGCAAGCCATGAAAGAAGAGCTGGAGCGCTTCCGCGGTACGGAGCTTATGTCGCATGATCATTGGGACGAGTTGGAGGAGGAAAGTGAGGATGAGATGGATGATGTCGTCGAGTTTGGCGATGGCACTCAGTACAAGATTTCTGAGGTTGAAGAAGAACAAGCCAAACACGCACCGCCTGTGCAAGAGCCTCCGCCGCCGCCTGCTCCTCGAGTGCCTGCCTGGGGCCCGACACACCGACCTGCGTCGCTGCTTCGGCGTCCTGAGCCACCAGCCTCAAGTGTCACCGCACATGCTTCGCCTCAGCCTTTGCCTCATTCACATCCACGCGCGCCATTACACGCGCATCATCACCTGCATGCACAGCCTCATCACCCGCCATCGACGGTGGCGGCGCCACCACCACCACCACCTGTCTCAACCTGGGGCCCACTGGCTCAGCGACACTCGACACTCACAGGCAAACCAATGCCAAAGCTCGAGCCAACACCGCCTCCACCACCCAAAGAAGATCCTAAGGCCATCGAGGCCGAGCAGCAAAATGAGATGTTGACGGCCGCTGAACGTGCACGCAGACGGCGTGAAGAAGACGAGCGGGCGCGCGAGGCTGAGCGGGAGCGTGCACGGCACAAGGCAGCTCAAATCGAAGAACAGATGATTGCTGCTGAGCGTGCCAAGGAGGAGGAGCGCGAACAAGAACGCCGGCGTGAGCAACAGGCACGTGAAGAACAGACACGTCTGCGTTTGGAGCGTGAGCAAAAAGCAAAACAAGAGGCAGAACGATCCCAAGCGTCCGAGACTGGTACGTGGCGTCGAACGACGCCCCTACCGAAGAGCTTGTGCACGCCACCTGCACTGGCTCACGACGCGCCAACGGCAACGGTTACAGCAACAGAAGCAGGTGAAGGAGGCAAGCGCACGGTTGCGACTAAACATGCAACAGCCCACAAACACAGCCCAGCTGCTGGATCGCCCCGCACTCGTGAAGGGCGGGAGCTGTGGCATCAGTCTCCAGAGGCACACTCGCATCCTGAGACGCCTCCACCACCTGAGCCAGTCACGACCCGACCTGAGCTGTTGTTCGATGATGCGCCGGTCTGGCACAAATTCCCTGTGCGCTGTCCTTCAAGGCCCCACAAGTCGCGACCGCCGTCAGCGGCTGCAAAGCAGAGACGCATGCCGAATGACTCATACGCGCTGATTCAATGTATCGAGCCACCTGCTGACGTTCTAGCAGGCACTTATACCTGCTGGACCTCCGTTGATATGCTCTTTGAGCCTGTAACAAAAACAAGGGCATCGAGAGGCAAGCCACATGTGCATTTGCGTAGACCGCCCGCACCACCTGCATCTACATCGTTTTTCAGCTCCGAACGTCAGACTTTTCCAGCCGTTCATCCGATAGATGAGACGGCTTTTTTTCAAAAACACATGCGTGCAATCGACTCGCTTCCAGTCGATGAGCTTTTTGCACAAGAGAATGACTGCTTAAAAGATGCACAACATGAGCCGAGGTGTCATGAGCCTGCATCGCTATTGCCACGTTGTTCGTGCAAGCTTCGTGTGAATCTGCCAAAGGCACGCTCATGGCATGCATCCACATCTACATTAACTCCATTACCTTCTTCGTCGTCCGCTCCTGCCGTGCCATTGCTAGGCCTTACATATGGTGGCAGACTCCTTGGACAAGATACATTCTCACCCCATTTCTCGACAGACCGACTCGACGTTCATGCACCCGGCACTTGGGGCACATCGTCGCTATCGTTTCCAATCGTCGGAAGCACGGCGCACGAATCGACTTGGCACCATCCGCTCAAACGCATGTGGTCGCAAGCATCACCAGCTTCGATACCAGTTCGCGGCACGAAAAACTCTCTTCGTGACATTGCCGATGACCCTGTGCCGATGCCTTTGAGCTCGCATCTTGCCGATTGGGATGACCATGCTGAAGGCACCATTGCTGCTAGCGCTAGCTCTTGGGCACCGACATACCGGCCCTCGTACCTGGTGGCACCGCCGTCGAGTCTCACAGCCATGGCAACATCGTCGCCACCGTCACATCCACTGCCACTGCCACATACGCAAGCGCGTACGCAACCGCAACCACAGCCGCAGACGCTGTCACTAGCGACCGATCCAGACCCTGGTGGTCTTCTTCCTGGCGACTACACGGACTTTGTGCTATCTGATACATGGTAAGTGAGCAAATGAGCGAGCGAACGAGTATTCGGAAAATTATGTGTGCCGCGTGCGTGCAAACACTGTTGCAGGTCCCAACGTTTTTCGAGTTGATAGAGGAACTGCTGCGTTAGAAGAGAACATAGAAAAGTGCGAGCAGGAGAATTCAAGCAAAAGCTGGCTGGCTTCCAGGTAGTCCAACGAGCGTGTAAAACACCGTGTAACTTGCCGTAGTCGTATCGTCGCTCGTAGGTACACCTGCTGCCGGCAGCTGCCCATCGTCCCACTTTGCATACGTACCTTGCACACGGCCACCAGCCCCGCGCTCACGAATAGCGAGGTCGTGCCGGATGCGTTGGCCCGCTCGTTGTCGCTTACTCGTTGGTCGGCCGGTCAGATGGAAAAATTCGCCACCTGGCATAAAGGCTGGATCTTGCAAGCCTAGTGGATCGTCGGGATCGATGGTCTTGGATTTCGCTTTCGTCCGTCTCGGCCGCCGTGGCTTTTCGATAGGATTTGCTCGCACATCTTTGGACCGTAGACCCAACTTGCGCTTCTTATATCCACGTTCTCTTGCGCTTGGCATCGAGCGATGTGGATCCAAAGGTGTATGTTGTAATGGAGCATCGGTCAAGTCTTCATGCTCAGGTTCATCGTTCCAAGTACGCAAAACTGTGCGTTCCCCAGGCAGACGAATGGAAGACTCGCTTGATCGTGCTTTACGCGGCTGCCTACCCACCTTGTGCTTGGTTAGTACGTCGCGAGCAGCTGCATCGCCCGTTCGTGCAAATGCAGCGGCAAACAGCGCAGGATCCAAGGCTTCTGGTTCGTCCGCCTTTTCGTCCTCCTCCTCACCATCGTCGTCATCTCCATCAGCTTCGTCCTCTTCTTGCCTTTGGACACGATTGCTTTGTGTCATTTTGCGCGTGCGCCGTGATGGCTTCGGTTGTGCCGTACGACGTCGTTCGAGGGCCACTTGCCGCTCGGCTTTTTGTCTAACGTGAGCATCATAGTATTCACTTACGTTTCACGTCTTGACTTTGCTTGTTCAAGCTGCTTTCTCGCTTTCGCCCGAGCCTCTGACGTGCTAATTTCTTCCACTTCAGACGAAGACGAATCGCCGTCATCTTCGTGGTTATCGTCGCCGGTCTCGTCGTCCTCGTCGTCACGATCATCCACATCGTCACTCATCTCACTCATTCCATCATATCTGTCGTCCTCATCATTAAATACCATATGTTTGGACGGCTGCATCTCTTCGCGAGCCGTCCGTTTGGGACCTGATGTCATGGTGCCTGTCGCAACAGAATTCGACGGCGCCTTGCGGCGTAATTTTTTTTGTCCAAATTTTGCGATTCTCCACATACATCGAAACGGCTCTCCCGGTACCAAGGAAGCCCCAGAGGGCCCCAGTACCACGCACGCGCTCACTCAATGACCGCCACGTTCGATAGCGAGTCTGAGCTTCAGCAGGCATTTCTACAGTTCCGCGACGAAATCGATGCGTATCATGATCGACGCGACCGGCTCATCAAGACATCGCGAGACATCACGTCTTTATCGAAAAAGGTGATCTTCCACTTACATCGCTTCTCGATGGAACACGCCTGGCCCACGTACGACGAGAACGGCCAACTGACACAAACACCTGCAAACGGACGGCTTCTTGTCTCTGCAAACGCAAAGCTACATGAGATATATGATGTGATACGCACATGCGCCATGAAGGAAGAGTTGGCAAGTGAGACACACAAGCCTAGTGCGTCGATGTTGCGTTACGAGCGGTGCATCGGCATGTCGCTGGAAGAACTCGTGGAAGCAGCGTCATTTCTGCACTTTCTGGAGCACAATTCACTGATCCACCATGAGGATATCCAACAACATCTGCGCACGCCTGATGGTCATCTTATCATGTATGTGAGTCCCATGCGGTACTTGCTTGGACTTTGCGATCTCAATGGAGAACTTATGCGCCTTGCCATCAATGCGGCTGCTTGTCCAGACCCGATGCATGTGATAGAACGCGTACTCAGTATGCAGCGGGCGATTTACGACGGTACGTTGAAAAGCTTTGGGAGGGAAGGGAAGGAGATGTGGTTACACTCAATGAGCATTCTCACACACGCGACTGATACTTTGCAGCCTTGGAGCCACTAGCACCATACTCTTACGAAATCCGCAAGAAGCAGCAGATCACACTTGCATCGCTTCGAAAAGTCGAAGATGGTATGTTTGGCTTGTACGAGCTATCTGACTTTTAGCTGCCTATACCATCCATGTGCGAACTGCAGAATATGCTCATAACCCTGCCATGATGCAAGAAATGGTGCGAAGAGCACTAGCCCCGTCAAGCACCGACGACGATACATAATATTATGTAGGTAGGTAGGTAGACGAGAGAGCCATCTGCAAGCACCACTGACCTGTTTTGAAAGGCCGTAAAAAAAAAAAAGATGAACCCATTCATGACATTGGAGTGCGGTTTACACCAATAGTTGTTTCACAGACTTGCTCGTACTCAGAATGTGGGTGAGAGCAAGAATCCGGCCTTGCGTACGAAAAGAACACCGAGAGCAAAAAAGCTCACGCTCCATGCAAGCGACATGTTACCCCAAAACTTGGTCGGGTGCATAATTTCCTCTGCCCAGAAGCGCTGAATCCAGGACGGCTGCACCGCTGCACGACGGCTCACCGACGAGTTCAAGAATCCAGGCTGCGCCGACCTATTCCTATTAGTACACGTTGCTTGTGCTTTTGGCAGAAGCATACGTACAGATACGAGCCACCCTTGCTTGTCATGATTTGGGTCGATGGAAAATGTGGAAGGTATGTTGTAGTTGATTCGTGGCGCCAAAACCCGCTGCGTTTTCCAACCTCCGCCCACAGGTAGGAAGACACACACCCTTCTCCCACTGCACCTGAGCGCCCTGGTCAATCACGTGACTCGATACACTCACGCATGAGTGGCCTTGTAACGCGACAGTCCGTGCTGAGTACCCCAAGGGAAATTATCTGTACGGGGATGCCTGTCATAACAGGTGGTGGTGGTGGCGTGGACGATGCAGTGCCTACATACACACCGGCTGATCTCGAGCAGGATGCAAGTAGAATGATGGAATACATCCAGCCGCCCTTTCCAGCGGAAACAAAGCGTATGGCCAGCACAGACGCTGATTTACGGCTAATGTCTGTGCTGCTTCCGGACGTGGCTGCAGACCGGGTCGCCGCTTTGGTCCGCACTGCCGAAGCTGAAAATGAGCAAGCTATGATGCAGCTCCAAGATGCCGAAAATAAGCTACGTGAATGTATCAACGAAGCCTTCATCTTGCAAGGCGAGCCTACGGACGACAACGACGACGTCTCGTTGTCCTTGGAGCGCCTCGCGACCCTTGCAAATACGAAGACTGCTGCTTTGTCGCGATCTAATTCATCTAAAAATGAAACACAGCAACAACATTCTACTGAGCTCGCAGAGCTGTATGCCGCACGTGCATGCACTCAACTTCTTGCTGATGCAGAAGAAGCTATGGCGTTAGCCCATACATCGTCTCATACACAACAGCAGCTCGTTGCGCTTGTTCGACTCGCAACGCTTGTAGAAGATGCACAGCACCGCGGCCCAAGTGCGAGTCCAATGCTATCACGCACGATTGCCATACTCACTGCTCGCCGTGATGAGCTGAACGAGCGTCTACGAATTTCTTGCACAGATGCACTTCGTTCCGCTATGCGCGCAGCTGCATGGCCACCAGTCGCATACGAGAGCCCAGAGAAGTTTTCTTCAAATACCCCACGGTTCCAATTGCTGGGGCATCCTGCGTTGGAGCGCGCTTGGACTGACGTGTGTGAATGGCAATTTACCGCTGCATCTGTTGGTTTGACCAAGCCACCTACATGCATCCAGGCACCGGCCACTATTTCAGGTGTTGACAGACTACACGCCATGCCGGCCGCACCCGGTTCTGATGCCTACGTGCCGCTTGTTGCCGTGCAGGTCATGATGGAGCCAATTCTCCTCCGTTTTCGCTATCATTTCGACGGTGCACGACCCACGAATCGTCTCGATAAGCCGGAGTGGTTCCTTGCGCATGTAGTCGGTCTTATACAGGTGCACCGTCACTTGTTTGAGCCATCGCCTGATCCATGGACCCATGGCGGCGATGTCGCAGAGCTCACGAGGAAACGCAGCGGCGCCATGCACGATGCTCCGCTTCGCCAGCGGTATGTCGCTGTAGATGCGCCATCGGAACTCTTACATGCACTGTTGCATCCATTGCGGCAGAAGATCCAAGCTTCCATGGAGCGACTCGTACATGAACGCGCGCTGCTCGCACACAACATTCTCCAGCTCATTACATTTGACATTGATCTGCGCGATACATATGCACCTGCTCGGCTCGTTGCCAATGGCCACGGTGCCGTGCGCCTGGCTGACGAGATCTTAGGAAACGAAGATTGGTTCCAGGCCTGGGTCAATAGTGAGCGTACTTTCGCGGAGCGACGCTTCGACACGCTACTACAGGCCCCCGGCGCTTGGACGCTCGTACAGTCAGATACCATGGACGATGAAGAGGAATTACCAGAGAATGCTTCAGACGATACTGCTGAAATCGATGCCGACACGACCACGCGCTGTGCGTGTTCTCTTATGAATATGCTCGCGGGCGTCACCGAGCGATACCGCCCATTGCAATTGTTGCCCCAACGTTGTGCCTTTATCATCAAGGTTCAACGGCCCCTGCTCGATGTCTTGCACAACCGTCTTGTGCGTCATCTTGACGCATTTGAAAACATGAGCACGGCTTTTTCCCGCGCGCTACCTGGGGAAATCGCTTCCTTCTCCGCCGGTCCTGGTAGTGACTTGGTTCGTGGTGAACATGGTGTGACGCGCGTTGCCAAAGCACTCCTATCTGCCGAATATGTGAAAAAACAGTTGCAGGAATGGTCTGAATCGACGTTCTTCCTCAGTATGGCACATGATGTTGCAGGACTCGACAAATCGTCGCCTCTTTTTCGTATTATGACGTTGAAAATCTCGAAAGATGACATTGATTCCGCCAGCTTGGTGTCTGTTTTACAGCGTGGGCTCCAGCGCGGTGCTTCGGCTGCTGCTCATTTGCGCCCTTTGGCGCCTTCATCCCAAGCGTCAACCAAAGGAGAGTCTCCAGACACTGCATCATCAAATGTTCCCGGCATTTGGGACTATCATATCAGCAAATTTGACAGTATTGCAACTCGCTCGGCCCATGCTTTAGAGCGATTAACTGTGACGGAAGTATTGGAGTTGCTCAAGCCCTATATTTTACGCCGTTGGGATCGTGATGAGTTTGGCGCTGGTCCTGACGGCGTAGACTCTGTATCTAACTTAGATGAACAAGCCATGCGCCAAGATGTCCCTTCGCGCGAACTCGTCCCTGCACTGTCGAAACTGACCAAAATGCTTCAGCTTATGGTACAAGTCCTTCCCCCGAACCTTCTCTTACCTGTCTATCGGCACATCGCTTCATCGCTTAGTCACGCTATTGTTGAACGGATACTCATGCCAAGTACGTATCTTTCATTCATGTATCTCAATTCTCTAACATGTTCAAGATGCTCGTTTTTCACAACAATTCACAGCCGCACAAGCGGTGCGCTTCTGTCTTGACGTCGATCAAGGCTGGCTCCATGTCGTCAGAGAAATCGATAATCACCCCAAGGTGGCTGCAAGACGCAGTAAAAATGCACCAACGGGCCTTGGGCGCAATCCAGAGTTAGCATGGCGCCTGCTCATAGATGCTAGCAAGGAATTGCGACAGAAGTAAATATGACAAGCGCTTTCATACGTTTTCGGGTAAGCCGCGCTCCAAAAAAGCTCCAAAAATACATGAAAGATTCGTTCAAAAAAAAAGAGCTTCCGCGCCGGGAATCGAACCCGGGTCTGGGCCGCACGTTAAATGACAAGGCCCCGTCATAACCGCTAAACTACGCAGAACAGCTTGCGAACACTCCTTTCGAGCTGCATCCTTTAGCGTTTTTGTATGCATCACTTCGATAAATCTTTCTTGTGACCCCCGCTGTGTTTCATAGAAATAAGTCGATGCATTCCAGTCATATTGAATTTCGATTACCAAGTTTAAACTTTGTCTGAACCTTGAATCATATAAACCGACCATTTTCAAGAACAATATATTTCGTTGTTCCATTCAAGATTCTAATTTGGCATTTTTATATGGCTACTCATAATTTTCTCGCATAGGGAGCAGCTCGGTGGTGCAGTGGCTAGCATGTGGGGCTCATACAATTATGTGGCACCCCAAGGTCGACGGATCGAGACCGTCCTGAGCTATGATTTTTGCAGACTTGTTTTATTTTGGAATTATTGCACTTCTTATGTCATCAGACCGCGACCGAGGTGCACCGTGTGTAAAGGTAATTTACTATGCTTGTATACAAGGGTATCTATAATCTCCAAATGGTAGCTTTCGGCTTAATTGATACAGAATTTCTTCCTCCTGCGTTAATTTTGGAAAATGCACATCTGCTAATTCATCGCACTCGTTGTTAGTCGAAAGGTAGTGCGATTGCGAAGCGATTCGTAATGGGGTTCCTTCATCTCCATGAGCCGTTGCATTGCCGTTGATCCAGTACTTGGTCCGACCATCGTCGGTGTACCGCAAGCCAGCACGACTCCGACCCTTGAATGCGTATAAATGATGTCGAACATCCTCACTTGGTTCCCATGATCGATATGTGTAGTTCGTGCCGTGAACTGTAGCCAATGTGTCAGCGACAACGTCCCCTGTTCCAAAACTATCGCGTAAAGCGAACAAAAATGGCATGCGGCCAACAAGCCCGCTAGTTCGTGGAATATAATCTAGATGCGAGAATGCATACATGTGTGCTAGCGCAAATAGCGGCATTTCTAGGCAAATCAGAAAGTCTTGAAGTGCCGTTGACATGTATGTATCCCCATAAATACCACCAACTGGAAATGTTAGAAAGTAGCCGAAAAAATGAAAGCATGCGTACTGTGTCGGATCAAGCCTGTTGACACGATGATGGAAATTAGTAGACTTTGCCAGAAACTGAAAAAAATCACCCCCTTGACGCACAAGAATTTCGGTGCGACGCGAAAAGGAGCCAGCTCCGTATGCAGACAGATCCAAAACACTGTAAGCGCATACAGTGCCACGAACACGGAAAAATCTGGCGACTGTTACCAAGAAAGTGGACATCTTCTCACATACTGTAGACAATGGCGATCCACGTGTAGCCATTCTTGAGGTGTAAGTGCCCGTCCTCATATTTGCCATAGATTTTGAGAAAAACTGTGGCTATGGCCAGGATCGGTTTAATTTGCACATATTCTAAAATTCGTGAGCTCAAGTGTAAACATACGCAAAATACCACGCTTTATTGCCAGAAATGTGTATGGATCACTCATGTCCATCGGATAAAAGAACAGGTTCAGCGGAAACAGATGAGGCATGGGCGGACGACCATGAAGGTACGTCAACATAGCGCGCTCTCCCGACAAGTATTCCACGAGCAAGCTGAAGAAACAATAGATAACAAATGCCTGCGTCGTATGATTAGTTTGGTTATATGGTATACGCACTTCATATAAATCTCTCATAAGGTCAATCATCTCAGCTAGCTGCAACGAAAATAGCGAAATTGTTGATGCCACTGCATACAACATAGGCCTGAAACATTAGTGGGGACATCCGGTACCTGTAAAGTCACGTACATGACCAGGATTCGCACCACATAACGTTGAAGACTTGGTTTGTAATAATGTTTGAGCTGAAGGATAACAGAATACACGGAGAGCCATGTCGTGCACAGAGTGGCCATCGTGCATAGTGTTAGAAAAGAACTCGGCAGAGATTTTCCTGTCCCGCTGTCTTTTGGTGGTACCTGTACCGCAATCAAAGGTGGTCCTGCATCTGTCATAAGCGCGCGCACCTAAGGCAAGGCTGATCGTTTCTGTTCCTACTTAAAGGCTGAAACAAGATAAAATGTCCATTTTTACGACAGGCGCGCCATGCGTGCATTCGCCTGACTCCACTTCATCGAAAAATGCAACCGAATCCACCATTAACTACGTTGAAGTTCAGATCGAAAGGCAGCATGCGTACCGGCACCGTCTTCCATTCATACAAAAAGATCGGATAAACACCACAGGCAGGTGAGTGACAGAAGACTCATGTCCCATATGTTCTGGCGATCTACAAACATAGTTCTCACAAGCATCACTATGTAAGCAACAGTAATAGAGGGGGAACTGACCACAAAGCGTGGCGCCTAGTGCTTGATTGCCTGAACCTTCATCGTATCAAATGCAAGGCGCTCATCATCAGCAGCCTGAACCTCCTCAAGGAGCGGCGTCACATAGCGAACGTCCTTTTTGTCGTTAACATTTTATTCTCTGGTGCCACAATCCAGTCATACGTACATCTTCTGGCTTGGTCCACTGGTCCTTGGGAAGATCGCGCTGCAGAATCGAGCACTGAACAGCCCGTCGCATGCGGTAGACGCGGTCATATTGTTCCAGAGGAGGCACGCGAGAGAGAGCCTGATGTATACATGTGAGCGCCAGTTCCAAAGACAAACAATGCCTTCCTCGCAACGCAGAAAAGCGACATTTGATCTTAACGTACCTTCTGCATCTGGTGGTTTTCTTCCACGATCAGGTCATCATAGCGGAGACCCATTTGACGGTAGCCAGCAGCGTGTGCGTACGCATTGGCAACCGGCTGTACGAATTTAAGCAGAGTCGGGGACGACTTGATAAACTTTGCGAGCGAGATCGACTTCTGAAAATGAGGTAAGTATATTGCCTATACGACTAGCAGTAGTCCATACGTACCGACGCCATGGTGCCTTCTCCGCCAACAATCAATGGATTATAGGAAGATTCAAATTTGATAGCCATCTCCGCCAATCCGTTCCGTCCCGCGCCGGTGATTTCCAATAACTCATCACGTGAAACATCATCTCCACATGTGTGCACAGAGGTGTTGTGGCGGCGTTGCCTAGCCACTCCCCAGGCACAAGCGACAGCCGCCCGCTGTTGTGGAGGCGCTTCATTTGTTGTTATACACGAAGTGGCTAGCTTAGTTCGAACAGCAAGCTGTCATTCAGTGAGAGAATAGACCAGTGTGATGCCTGAGCCCCGCGCGCAAACAATCGCTGTCCTGGGAGGCGGCATATCGGGTCTCACAGCTGCATTCACTTTATCCAGAAGACTCCCGCGTGATCAGTATCGCATCATTGTGGCTGAAGCGAGCTCTCGTCTCGGTGGGCATGTTCATAGTGAGCGCATATCAGTACTCGGCGAAGATGGGCCAAGAGCATTGTACGAGTGGGGACCTCGAAGTATTCGACCTGTTGGATACAAAGGTCGTCGTACAATCGAGCTTGTACGTTCGGATGACTAACGTAGCTTCATCAACTCTCTTTAACAGACCGGATGGTGTTAGTGCCACGAACGTCTGCGTCTGCTCAAAACCGTTTCTTATACCATAATGGAAAAATACAGAAAATCCCATCGACACTTTTTTCTGCCATGAAAGCCATGTACAAGCTGCCAATCTTTGAAGGTGTCCTTTCTGATCTCGTGAATGAATGGCGCGTCCCGCGCTCTAAGTCTCTGGCATATTTCCATGGAGACGAATCCGTGCATGATTTCTTTTCTCGTCGTTTAGGTCCTCGGATTGCCGACACGTTCGTTTCGGCTATAATTCATGGCATTTACGCAGGGGATTCGCGTCACCTCAGCGTGAAAGCTCTAATGCCCTCGCTAGTTGAACTGGAACAGACACACGGGGGAATTCTTCGTTCCTTTTTGCCAAGGCTGTTGAATGGCCAGTACCGAGCTCCTCAAAGTACTGTGATGCCCACTGACCAGGCAAAAATGGCGGATGTAGAGTCACGACTGAACCCTGCATTAGTCAAGCAGCTACCTTCGACAAGCATTTACTCCTTTCCTCAGGGTCTCGGTGAGATTGTTCAGGCGCTCGAGAACGAGTTGATTGCAACTTCCAATGTGGAAATATGGAAAGACTCAGCCTGTGAACACATTGCTGCTGAGTATCCATTCAGACTAACTTTGCGGCATATGAAGGAACCTCTTTATGCTGACCGTATCATTGCCGGTGTTCCATCCCATCATCTTGCCCGACTTCTTCCCGATCTTCCACACTTGGCACACAATCCTGCGGCCCACCTAGCCGTTGTAGATGTAGTGCTAGCCCGGCATGACCGCGCAGCTTCATATGAGCTACCAGTCCATGGTTTTGGCTATTTGGTTCCTCGTTCCGCGAAGCCGAATCCTCATGACATTCTTGGAGTTATTTTCGACAGCGATGCAATGCCTAACCAGCTCGAAATATTGCGCTCCGAGACATGTTCGCCTTCTAGCCAACCTTTCACAAAACTGACAGTAATGATGGGCGGTCCATACTGGCGTGAGCGAGCATCACTGCCTTCGGAAGAGGAGGCTGAAGAACGAGCACTTCGCGCGCTGCACACTCAACTTGGTATTCCATTGACGGTGCTCTCAAGACAAGTAAGGCATGTTCGGTCGCGTGTCCTCACCGATACAATTCCTCAATATCTCGTGGGTCATCCACAACGAATGCAGGAATTGCACACGATCATATCTACGCAGGCGCCATGGCAACACCGTCTGTCGCTCCTTGGATACAGCTACGGTGGTGTCGGAGTCAATGATTGCATAGCCACTGCTATGGACACATGTGAGGCCATATCCGACTATGAGCTGGGCCTCGATGCTCAACCCTATCAATGGGACATGACAGGTCTAAAAGAAGCTGCTCGGTGCGCCTGATGCAAAGTTTGGCTCTCATTATCAGTTTCAGACACATACACCCGGATCTTTCTTTTAATTCCTTACTCTATAGCATATTTACTTACGGTAGAAGGACAACAGGTCTTGCACATCATCCTTTGAGCCCAGGAACACGGGCACGCGCTCGTGAATTTTTGTCGGTTCAACATCGAGCACACGCTTCTCGCCTGTCGTGGCAACGCCACCAGCCTGTTCAATCAAGAAAGCCATAGGGAATCCCTCGTACAGAAGACGCAGCTTACCGCTCGACGACTTCTTGTCTGCTGGGTAGCCAAAAATACCACCATATAGCAATGTGCGATGCACATCAGCAACCATTGAGCCAATGTAGCGGGCCGAATATGGCTTTTTACCCTCACCAGGGAATTTGATCGATTCAAGGTACTTGAGCACTGGCTCATGGAAGTACATAGAGTTGCCCTCATTGAACGAGTAGATGTTGCCTCGCGTAGGGATCTCAATGTTCGGGTGTGTAAGAACGAACTCACCAACGTCATTGTTAAGTGTAAAGCCATTCACACCCGAACCTGTGGACAGCACAATATTGGCAGATGAGCCGTACATGCAGTAACCAGCGGCGACCATCTCACGTCCAGGGCGCAAGACATCTTGCAACGTGCCTTCCGAGCCCCCCCGGACTCTGTAGATACCAAAAATTGTTCCAATATTGACACCCGCATCAATGTTGCTGGATCCATCAAGTGGATCGAATACAACACAGTACTTGCCGGCGTGACCACCGTGATCCTTGACGATGATAGCCTGCTCTTCTTCTTCCGAAACAAGCACGGCCGACTGGCCCGACGCTATCAGTAGTTTAACCATTACCTCATTTGAAAGCACATCAAGCTTCTTTTGGTCCTCTCCCTGCACATTTTGGTTGCCTGCAATACCCACCATGTTGTTGACGCGGGCTTTGCGCACCATGTTTTCAATCACTTTGCAGATGGTTTGCAAGGACGTAAGGAGGAGCGTCATCTCGCCTGTGACAGCATCATTTTGTGTACGAGCACGAATGCCCTCAGAAAGCACATGGCGCGAAAGAGTGATAATGTCTGTCTGGTGTTGCTGGTTCTCCATAACGAAGTTGAGAAGATAGACGGGTGGATGACTAGTGCTTCAGGGTCTGCAGCCCTTTACGGCCCCCGGGTCTTAACGTGCCACGTGGAGGTGGCAACCGCGCACAAGTCCAACTTGTGCTTTCAAAAACGATTTGAGCGCGTGGCACGTACATCATGTCCCTAAGTAAGCCCGACACATGCACGCACGGTCCATTTGTCCACAAATCATGCAACTAACACTCTAGTTTCGAATTAAACCGTGTTGTGATTATTAAATAAGCCTACAAGAATCAGGGAAAGAGCACGATCTACTCATGGCGCATAAGTGTCCAACGCATAGCACGAATGGCCACGCAGTCCGCATCACCCAGTATAAAGGTACTTAGTCAGACTTTTTGTCCGACTTGAGCGCAGTTGAGATAATATTCTGCAGCTCCGGGAGAGTGTTATTCTGCAGGTATGAGGCGGCTTTGTTGAGACGCTCACGAATCGGTACCTTATTGTCAACAGCCTCTTTCGAGAGATCCTTGTACGTCGAGCTCAGAACATTCACATAGGGTTCAAGGCGTTTCTGAGCCTCGGCTGGAAGCGTCGTGGCAAACTTCTCGAGACCTTCGATCTCCGAAAGCAGGCCATTGACCATGCCTGAAGCTTTCTTTTCGCCCTCAGCCACTTCCTGCGATGTCTTGTCTGACATTTCCTTCGACAGACCGAGGAACTTTTCGTGCAAAGCAGCAATAGTCGAGCCTGTCTTCTGAACATACGCATTCTCGTTCTGCTGTAGCTGCTCCACGGCCTTGCCAGTCTGTTCGTAGATTGACTTGGCTGGTGCCTTGATATGGCTCTCGTAGATGTCCTGTGACATCTGATGAGCCTGGTTAATATTACCCTTGCCCCTGGCATACAGATCGCTCCATGAAGCCTCAAAGGGGTACGGAACTTTGCCCTTGACAAACTTTAGCGTCTGGACGGCATAGTCGTCAGCCTGCTTAAGAGGCTTGTTGACCCTATTCAAAAGCGGCATAGCAAACGCAATGATGCGAATGAAGAGGCATTCATACAGATCTACCACACGCTGAAGAATCGGGTGATTGTTCAAGATGTCCTGCACAAAGCCGAGCGCCTGTGCCACAAGCGGAACATCCAGTACGAACTGCAGAGTCTGGCTCTTGATTACCGGACGGTTGTTGAAGTCAATTTCACGCATCGTATCAGAGGTGACTGGAAACGTTTGATGCGTACTCCCGTTTCTTGTATATGCTGTGCAATATAATAATGCGTATGTAACTTCCGACTAACTTAATCCGTCAACGAGCACTTGATAAGTTGCGCTTCTGATTGGCTCAGTACCTCCATTCTGGTTTTGAACCACATCGTGCATACTTATACCTGAAACTCTGCGGCGAACACGGACCAATGAGCAAACAGTGTGCATTTGTACTTGTCTACTGATCATGTCAACTACGCATGATGTACATGACGCAGCTCGTGCCCGATCCATCAGCCCGCCAGCGAGCGACGACAATTCAAATTTGAGCGTGTAACTTCATTAATTTTTGAGACAGCGCACGACCCAGTCATGGATCGTCAGCGAGCCTCTTCCCACATGTCCTCTCCAATACGGAAGGGCGAAACCAACGCACTAGGGTCATTCATATCTTCCTCCGGCTCGCTTGGATTTTCTAGATCGAGAGGAGCATATAGTTGCTGCAACTCAGCATATTCGCGGTGTCGTTGTTCCATGTGATATGCTGCATATAGCCCCAAAAATCCACCTACCAAGTTAGCCACAACGTCGCCGAGCTGGAAGGTTTTGTACTTTGAGTTTGGTCAGTATACCGTCACCTATCCTTCAGAACATACCGGTAGAGTGCTTTGGATAAACTCTGAGCCGACGCAACCGACTATAAGACTTGTGAAAACAGTTACAATGAGAGGCACTAGCCGCCACCATAGTATGTGGTGTGCGAACTGCACGCATCAGGTCAGTGTCATATGCGACAGCATTCATTTACCTGTTCTACCTCCCACATGCGATAGCATAGATAGGTTGCCTTTCGTATGAGTAAGAAAGTCGCACGGATCCTGTATTCTACCGGTACGTACAAGCATGAATCCAAAAAAGTGCATAACTTTGTCATTTAGATAGACATAATCTTGAGCTGAGGGATGGAATCTTTATATTAGCATCTTAATAAGTAAGTGTATGCCACGAACCCTAGAAGCCCCATAATCGCCAAGACTACGACCAGGATGGTAAACATCACAGGTCTCACACGAAGAGGCGGATCCCATTGGTTCCATGTCCGACCTCCAGATAGCTTTACGGGCACAGACCATAGCAGCGAGTTTCTTACAGATTCAACTGATGAGAGGTGTTTAGAGACAAAGCCCACGGCCGTGCTCGAAAAGCTACTCATTTCACGGCAAGTCAGTCCAGTAACGTCGACGGCCAAAAATTTGGCACTGCGCGTTGGGAACAATCTCTTGGAGTATAAGCAGTGGAGTAGGCAAGATTTCCAAGCGCGTGACGATTGCTGCATTCAAGCATTGAACTTCGAGATCCAATGCGACGCTTCCATATTGGCTTGATAGATATCTGTTCATATTAGTTCCTATTTCCTGGCATTGAGGTTCTCAAATTCCACAGCTTTCCGAATAATTGAGTAAATCACATCTACGGAGACTCCTGATCTACAGGTATACCAAAGTAAATATAATAGGGGATATAAGTGTCGTCCTGGAGGAAAGTGTGTCTGCATTCTGGGGCCTGCCCAGAATAGTGAGGTGTCGTTTCGAAAAAGCAAATATAAGTCAATGTCGAATGCTGGCATGCAACTGATAATCATCCCAGTGCGCATACACTCAACGACACGTAGATGAAGACAGAATGGGTCGATTCGTGCATAATATGAAAGAGAATATTGTGAACAGCGTCCACAAGCCCAGCCAAGGAGCTTTCCATCTCATGCATACGTATTTGAGCGAAGGGTCATGCGAGAGTTTGATCGACGAATCCCACTAGGAATGACATTCGTCAGATAACGCTGCATCCCATCTGAAGCCACTTGTATCGCACGTGCCGTCTTGCCATTGCGCGCAGGCGTACTTTCAACAGATCGTGGATCTTGACATGTGTTGCTCTTATCGGAAGGGTAAGGGTAAGATGCAGCCATGCCTTGTGATGAACGCATTGATGTGTACATCTGCCGTTGCTCCATGGATGCCATCATTGCAGTTGAGCTCGATCGAGGAAGGCTTGTGGTAACACGCGCTTGATCATAATGGCGGACTGCAGCAAAATTGGGCTCCTCTTCATCATGAGCCTCATCCGGAGATGAAGTGGCTGAACCATTGTCATCCGTAAGCTCTGCCTCAGAGATGGACGAGGCCGATCTTGTTGTCTCCGAGTTCCGTACATGAAGCGACATCGCCTTGAGTGTTGCCGTGGGTGTGAGCAATCCCTTGGAAGGACGTGCTGCCTGAGCGCGAGGCGGCGAAACACGTTTAGGCGTGGATGGCTGGCTCTTTGGATGGTTATTCCAGCATGGAACCTGTGACGCAGGGAGATTCCGCAACGCTACTCGGCGTTCAGACGCACGGGCGTATCTATCACATTCGCGGCCCGCATCGCATCCCCGCAGGAACATTTCGCGACGTCCAGCGTCAGCGCGGGTCTCGAAGCGACGGAAGAAGGGACTAAAATGAAACATGATCTCATCCTCCTCAATGCGAAGGTCGTAGTCAAGTAGGTAGAGCAGTTGCTTCTCCATCAAATTGACCTCAGCTTGAGAGAAAAACACACAATATCTCATCCAATGCTTGTTCTTCGGCGAGGAGTCGTTCAAATACTTCGCAGCCACAATAAGTGAAGCAAGAAACACACGATGACGCGTGCATGGCATACCTTTAGCAATGCGAGGCAGACGGTTCTTCAGACGGTCCAAGTATACCAGTGTACTTAACAGCGTTGGGACCTGCACATTGCTTTTTTCCACTAGCATCATAATAAATGCCTCCAAGCTCGGCAAGTTCTGAGTTCGAACTGCATTTGTGCCATCGCTCGACTCTGATGAGCATTGGATTACATTGGACGCTTGCTTGGCGATGTAAGCGACCATGTCCCGCGTGACTGGGTAGCGGATAAGATCTGTCAAGGAAGGATTATGCACGATGCGCGGCAAAAGGCTCGCAGGGTGCCGGCGCAATGCGCTGCTAGAGAACATTGCAACGCTAGAAGCTGACATGATTAAGTTAAACAAAACACGCGTGTGGTAAAGGGTCAGACAAAGTGATCGTGAAATGAGTCGATGCCGCGCTCAACGCTGAATGAAAATATCTTTCCCAATGCGAACCAGCGTCAGAGGGTGGGGGAGGGAATATGCGTAATGTTAGGGAGGTGGAAGTGATACGAGGTTCTCGTAGAGGCCTGGAAAGATTCGATGTTAGCTGGTCCGTTTCTACGAGCTAGCCAGCCCAAAGCTCGAGCTAGTTTTAGACCGCGCTGACGTACTCGGTGTATTACTGGCTCCGTTAGTACATGATCAGTTTGACATCGTCCTCGTGCTTTCAACGTACCTAAGCGTCCACGCGGCAGGGTCTGGATCTGCCAGGGGTACGATGCTGTGTGTGCGCGCGAGTGTGTCTTTACGCAGCACGACAGGGGGGGTTGAGGGTGAAAAGGAGATTTGGCCCTGGACCATTGACATTATGACTGGCTTCTGACATTCGCCTCTGTAAGGAATCCGCGCCCATACAGACTCCACGAACGTGCATATGGTCAATGACAGCATCGCCAGGCTGGTCACAAGTCAATTTAAACTACATGTGCTTCTACACCTTGCATGTCCCTACATGTATGAACATCCAATTCGCCGTGGATCACGTGAAGATTCATCCCCTGACGACGAGGTCTGTGCGTCGCGGAATTTCTCCTTGCACATCAGAGGAACGGAAGGCAAATGGAGGTGGGTCCTTTAGCGCTTCGACATAGGTTCGATATTGCGCCAATTCGGCGCACAAAAAATCTCGTCTTCTGTGCCAATTGTCCAGCGCCTTTTGTCTGGCTCGTCTATCGCTGCGCCACAGAATGAGCATGGATTCTTTGATATGCTCGTGTTCGTAAAGTTCGTTTTTCACATAGGCGATGTATTGATATAGATTTTCTGTCTGCTCGGCGAGGGGAAGCATGGTGCGCTTAACAGTCGAGTCGGGCGGCAACCAAGTTTGCAACGTGTGCACTGACGAACTGAGCTTCGTCTTTCCACGAAAAAGTTTGGTCCAAAAGTTTACCGCAGCATTCGCGGTTGTCTTTGGAGCCGGGCTCACAGTGTTGCATGGTGACTCTATGCCAGGTGTGATATGAAGCCATCCGTAATCAATGTTCGAGCACCCGCCGTGGAATGGGACATGGCTGATTCGCCCCCCAATATATTGGCACATTCTAGTCCACTTTTCCATAACCGGAAGTGAGGCAAAAAAGTGGTGAATACTACCATCTTGAAGAGCGATAGACATGTAAGGCATATCTGCTTGTGCACCTGGCTCCAGTTTCGCGATCGACTGGACAAGGGGCAAAACGCGCTCTAGCTTCTTGGCTATACCCTGCGGCGTGCTAAACAGTCTCAGAGAGTCACAACAAAGCTCAACATGAAATAGTGTGCGCGATTTCCGTCCATGCCATTGTTGTTTTGGATCATGCACGATTGCACAATCCATGTCACTTGTCAAGAAACACTCAGTGTCCGTAAATTTTCCGCAATTTGAATCGGGCAGTTTCACTTCTGACATTTCTTCAGGCTTGCTCAGGGCTTGCAAATTGCCGCGCATCTGATGCGCATTGCTTCGGACTCGGTTCAGTTTGATGAGAGAGCCACGGCCCCGTGAGAGCGCACGCTTCATAGCGCCGCCTTCTGATTTTGAGACAGGGAAATTTTCTTTGAGGGCTTCAGGGAGCTCTAAAGGGCTGGTACGGATAGATGTGTACATGTATGTCAAAGCTTCTAGGATGGTTTCTGGCACATCTTCGAAGGCACATGTTTCTTCCAACGCCCATTTGGTATTTTGAACAAAGTCCTGCATGTTCATGTGGCGCTCCAGATCGGCGAGATGCCAGTCTGTGTTTAGAAGGAGCAAGGAGTAGGTGACACTGTGCACAGCTACTGCGTTACGGAATGGTGTTGCTGGATTACACTTGATGTACCGCATGCTAAGTGTTTTGAGGATCTCGTCAATTTTGTTGGTTTCCGCAAGTAAATACAGCCGCAAGCATAATTCCCTCAGAGCTTCAAGCACAGTCGATCCAGTCCAGTCAAATTTCTCGAAAAAATATTCCCTGGCTTGCGTTTGTACGAGCCCTGAGCCAGAGAGCCAGCTTGCCATTTCTTCCAACGGCATCCATGAACTGTCAGCAGTCCAACAATAATCTGCTGCTTGTGCTGCTTGGTGGTTGATCCAACACGAGCTGTCTGTAATGCATGAATGGACGAGTCGATCTTGTTTTTCAGCTGGAATCTGCTGATTCACCAGCGGAATCTTACTGTATTTCCATAAATTCGGGTCATGCTCTGGCGGTTCTCGCTCCACAGCGGGTGTCGTGGCTTGGTCAATGCCAGCCAAACTAGGTATACGCGTTACAACAGGCACATGGGGATGTGTGTCTAATGCGGACATCATGCTAAACGGATCAAGCTCATGAGTCTCCGAACATGTGGGCACATCATGCCACACTAATTCAGAGCTCGGCGTGCGCGACAAGTCTGTATCGCTGGCTAATCCAAGCGCTTCTTTATTTGGGGGCTCATGGTTGTGCAAACAGCTCTGATCTTTCGAGTTTGATTCAATCAAGTCGGATTGGAAAGAGTGAGCTAGGGCGAAGGAACGTGGGCGAGAGCCCGCACTCCAGGAAAAAATTCTCGATATACCTGATTCAAAGAGTGGTGTCAACATCCAACTGAAGGATCTTCGTCCAGTGTGAGTGGTATCGAGTGCATGGTCAGTTTGTGTATGTTCCACCTTTCGCTCGTTGTCTTTCTGGAAGGCAGGCGTGAGCGAAAAGCGGCGTGTCCCATTAGGTGCAGGAGCCTCATCTGATGTTGAGGCAGATTTGCTTCGTGTTTTTGATGCCGGCAGCATCGTGAATGTAGTCGATTAGGGCCTTTGACATAAATGTTTGTCACATTGAATTGACGCCCTCAGTTGGCAGGGCTAAATTGGTCGTGGCCTTTGGTCAGGTTTTCGCTGCTCTTGTGTGTCACGACTGCATCACGACTCTCAACATGTTTATGTGAAGGCAAGTGAATGGAGGGCCATCGCTGACTCATCAGGCTCAAAAAATGTCAGCAGCCCAGCAGCTTTTTTCTACACCATAGTGGGCTCCGTGAGGAACAGCTTAGGACGATGAAGTCTTCGTTCCGCTTCGCGAACGTATGCGGCACGGTATACCAGCAGGGGAACATACAATTCACGGGAAATGGAGACTGCCTGTATTCGCCCGTGGGGAACCGTTTGTCTGTGTTTGATCTTGTGCGGAATGTGTCGTTTACGCTTCCTTTCGAAACTCGAAAACCTATTGCGCGCGTCGCCATTTCACCGGCAAACACTAGCCTAGTGCTTGTAGCAGATGAAGATGGACATGCTCTTCTTATAAACGTACACCGACGTGCCCTTCTTGCACACATGAATTTCAAGCTCCCTGTCCGCGACGCGCAATTCTCGCCAGATGGCCAATATCTGGGGGTTACACACGGCACACAAGTCCAAGTATGGCGCACACCCAGTGTATTGGTCCGGGAATTTGCGCCATTCGTGCTTCACCGCACATATGTTGGTCACTTTGATGACGTCTTGAGCATTACCTGGTCACGCACAGGCCGTTTCTTTTTGACAACTTCCAAGGATATGAGTGCACGTTTGTTTAGTTTGGACCCTGTACCCGGATTCCGCCCTAAAACATTCTCTGGGCATCGTGATGCTGTGATACGCGCATTCTTTTCGCTTGATGAACAGACTATTTATACTGTGTCGCGCGATGGTGCCGTCCTGGTCTGGCAAGACAAAGATGAGATGGGCGAGCTTGAAAGTGCTGAACAGGCTGAGGGTTCATCGAGTGATCCAGAGCATGCAGTAGGTCTCACAAGGTGGGGTGTTGCCTCGCGTCACTATTTCTACCAAACACAGACGCAAGTGACGTGTGCCGACTTTCACGCCGGCACATCTCGACTGGTCGTAGGGTTTTCGTCGGGCCTTTTCTCATTGCGAGACATGCCGGACTTCACGGAGATTCATGCTTTGAGTATTAGCCAGGAAAAAATCACGAGTGTGGCCATCAACAGTACTGGCGAGTGGCTTGCATTCGGCGCGCAGCGTCTGGGCCAGTTGCTTGTATGGGAATGGGCAAGTGAGTCGTACATTCTTAAGCAGCAAGGCCACTTTTTCGACATGAACACGGTTGCTTACGCACAAGATGGACAGATTGCTGTTACTGGTGGCGATGATGGCAAAGTAAAGGTTTGGAACACACTCTCGGGCTTCTGCACTGTGACTTTCTCCGACCACTCTGCGCCTGTATCGTGCGTCGAGTTCGCAAAACAAGGCCAGGTTCTCTTTAGTGCGAGTTTGGATGGAACAATTCGCGCATACGATCTCATTCGCTATCGAAACTTTCGTACGTTCACGAGTCCGACACCTGTGCAGTTCGTGAGCCTGGCCGTTGAGCCTAGCGGTGAAGTTGTCTGTGCTGGAAGCTCCGATGCATTTGATACTTATATGTGGAGTGTTCAGACTGGCAAGTTGCTCGAGATTCTCTCGGGTCACGAGGCGCCGGTGACGGGTCTTGCGTTCGATCCAAGCGGCAGTGGCCTGCTTGCGAGCACGAGCTGGGATCGCTCCGTGCGGCTATGGGAGGTGTTCAGACGCAGCCAGCATACCGAATCGATGTCGTTGTCGTCCGAGGGCCTTGCCCTTGCGTTCCGCCCAGATGGCTTGCAAGTGTGCGTCGCATCATTAGACGGCCAACTAAACTTTTTCGATGCCAAGTCGGGCGCACATATGGCTGTGATTGATGGGCGACGCGACATCGCGGGAGGACGGCGTCTCGATGACAAGATCCAGCAGCGGAACAATGCAGCCGGCTCTGCATTTACAAGTGTGTGCTATAGTGCGGACGGATCATGTGTTCTTGCAGGTGGAAACGCCAACTATGTGTGCCTGTACGATGTTCGTGAGCATGTCTTGTTAAAGCGCTGGACACTTAGCTTGAATTTAGCACTCGATGGCACACAAGACCGTTTGGACTCTCGTCAGATGACTGAGGCAGGAAACATTGCCTTGATCCATGACCTCTCAGACGAAGACGAACTTACATTGGAAGAGCGAACCGATCGAAGCCTTCCGGGAGTTCAACGCGGTGATCTCAGCAAGCGGTCTACCCGGCTTCAGGCACGGACAAAGTGCGTACGCTTCTCGCCGACCGGCCGAAGCTGGGCCGCAGCATCTACCAGTGGTCTGCTTATTTACAGCCTAGATGAACTGGCTACGTTCGATCCTACTGATCTGGATATGGACCTTACACCACAAGCTGTACGTGCCGCCTCTTTACAGGGGCATGCACTTGTCGCCCTCTTGGGTGCACTGCGGCTAAACGACCCTATACTGGAAGCGGAGGTGTACGAACGGACCAAGCCACATGAAATTTCACTCGTTGCTCAGCAGCTTCCTACTGTCTACCTAGCGCGAGTACTTGCGCTTGTCGCTTCGCGTATGAATCCAGTGAGTCAAAGTCCACATGTGGAATTCCACCTCTCTTGGCTGACGGCTCTGTTCCAACGCCATGGCGAAGAGATCCGCGCTCACAGCACCACGGTATATGCGCCGGTTTTGCGGGCCGTTCAAATGGCCCTGAATGAGCTGCGTTCAAATGTGAAGACGACAGCTGACCGAAATATGGCCACTATCCTGTACATATGGAATGTGTTTTCCTCACGGACAACAAGCATGGAGAGTGATGGCGCGAACAGCATTTCTACTAACACGGCACAATAGACCCTTGGCCGTGTACTTGATTTTAGTTGTTTCATATACTACACGAAAGAGAATTCAGCACTATCGACTCCATTGGGTACCGTTGGCACTTGCAGGTGTTTGGTTCCGGTATCTTGCTGCCTTTTCATCGCGCGCACCATAAGAGCGGCGATCCACTCGTTGCCGCTTGCCACGCCGCTCATCGTCGTCTTCATCGTCCGGATGATTGTGCCCACGGTCCTTTTTCACTTTCAAGCCTGTGCCGATCGTTACATTCACTTTTGGCGGCACAGCAAAGCCAAAAGCCTTGGCAACTTTCGCAAGGTCTAGCTGATGGATATCGTAGATTCTCTTCAATGAATACGAGCCATATGCCTGAATGTACGACCGATAGCCTTCTTTCGCAGATTGATGCAGATAATAGTTCTTCGAAATCAGCTTCTCGAGCTGGTTTTGTACATTTGCAATCTTGTTGGGTGGGAACGTGTACTCGTTCAGCGGCACTTTCGCCACTTTGAGAAACCGCAAGAACCCTAGCTCACTTGGCAGAAGAAAGAGGAGCGAACGGCCATGTTTTCCACCACGCGCGGTTCGACCTACACGATGGATGTAGTCACGCGGATCATCCGGCGGGTCATACTGGATGATCCAGTCCACGGCCGGAATGTCCAGACCACGCGCCGCTACGTCGGTGCACAGAAGCGTGCCACTCTCGGCGTTGCAGAACTCGAAAAATGTGTTGCTACGCTTCTGCTGCTTCTGCTTTCCATGGAGATCCAGTACGGGTACATCGATGTAGTTCAGCAGCTCGCCGTGAAATTTAACACTGTTGCAACTGTTCATAAACACGATGATCTTCTTGCCGGCATTGCGCTTAAGGAAAGTGAATAGGAGCAGGAAGCGCTTGTCGCTGTCGCACACAACGTAACCTTGCTCCAGCTTCGACACGGTTGATGCTGCCATCTGTTCATGTACATTGATATAGAGCGGCCCTGGTCGCAATGAGATACGCGCCAAATCCTGAACTTTCGTCGTTTGTGTCGCTGAAAACAACATGGTCTGCCGGTGTTCCTGTGGCAGGATCTTGACAATTTGACGCATTTCGTCTTCAAATCCAATCTCGAGGATTCTGTCAGCTTCATCAATAATGAGAGTCTTTAAATTTGTAAACACGAAACCTTTCGTGTTTTGCAAGTGGTCCAGAAGACGGCCAGGCGTAGCAATAATGAGATTCACACCTTTCTGAAGCTTGTCAGCTTCAGCTTTGCGGTTCGCCCCACCCATGATGATTCCTAGCGTTTGGCTTTGATGTGCCATAAGCTCTTTCGCAACGCCAAAGATCTGGAGTGCTAGTTCTCGAGTGGGAGAGATTACAATGGCGCCCGTGCCGTTGCGGGGCTTGAACTTGAGTCGCTGCAGCATCTCAATAGCAGGGATCAAAAAGGCAAGTGTCTTACCACTACCTGTCTGCGCAGCACCTAGCACATCTTTACCTGCCAGCAAAGGGGGAATGCATCGCTCTTGGACTTCCGTCATGGTTTCGAATCCCATCGCGTCGAGTGCTTTAGATGTTGCAGGCGTCAAGTCCAACGCCGTGAACGGCTTACGATCTGGCAGCTTTTCAGACGATGCTTCTGCTTTCTTAGCATCTTGCTGAAGCTCACGCTCTAGTCGTGCTTCTTCAGCGTCTGGAGCCGCATGTTTCGCCATTATCGTCTCAAAACGGATGTCTGGAAAGGAGCCTTGCATACAAAGGAAAAAAAAAAATTTGTGTGCATTGTCGGTATTTTTAGTCAGCCGATTCACCTGAACTCCATTTGCAAGATCTTTGAGCTGTCTCTTATACACATCTCCGAGCCCACGAGACTAGGCATGATCTC